>Ga0076219_11_pt1 | contig 160670 bp, 145 predicted proteins | sample RifGroE2_FD_67816 | JGI IMG/M metagenome (GOLD analysis project Ga0076219, IMG submission 67816) | Parcubacteria (Wolfebacteria) bacterium GW2011_GWE2_44_13
GGACAACAAGATGTTTGCAATGCCTGTTCCTGCGTCACTTGCGGACATCGTCAGCGAAACTGTTGTTGATGTGGCATATGCCGCTGTGGTAAAGGATGCGATTGATGGGGCTGCGGTGTCGAGGACGATGCCATCCGAATACGCTGTTGAAATATTTCCAATAGCATCTGTGTATTTTACATAAACCGTAGATGTTCCCTGTGTCGACGGCAATGTATATGCCTTACTTGTTGCATAGGATTCATAGGCAGAATAATTTGTGCCGTCAGTCGAAAATGCCATCTGCGTTACTGCGGATGGAGCTGTATATGAAATTGTTACCCAGCCATTACCTGCGCCTACTCCTCCGGCTCCAACAATAATACCTATCTGCTGTCCTTCAGAAACGGCAAGTACTCCTCCGGAAACGAGGCCTCCGTTACCTCCCCCGTCGCAATTATTAGCTTCACCACCCTCGCCTCCAGCGCCACCTCCTCCAGTAATATTAGCGCCTCCTATTGTATTGGAAGCAGTTGCAGCTACTATTGGTTCACAAGAACCATTCCCTCCGTCGCCTCCCTGTGCCGTTGCTTTTACTTGTCCATCATAAGTGACGCTACTAGAAAAGCCCGAATCCCCATAATAACTCATCTCTGCCTCTCCTCCTTCACCTCCCCCTCCAGCAACCGATATTGTTACTGAGGTTACGCCAGCGGGCACGGTCCATGCTGTTGAAATTGGAGTAAGGAAAGAAATGGTTGTAGCAGCTGTTCCCGCATCAGTTGCCGCCAATGTTAACGTTGCACTTGTCGAAGATGCGTTGGCCGCTCCTGCATTTATTACAATAGAACCCGTCGGCGCGGTTGTATCGAGTGCAATCGTATCCGTAACGTCAGTGGTTGTATTTCCTACTGCATCCTTGAATCGCATGTAGACGGTTTTTGTGCCATCCCCCGTAGTAAGTGTGTGAGCCTTAGTAGTCGCCGTAGTTGTCCAGTTGGTTGGACTTGCGGTGTTGCCATATGCCATTTGCACCGGACCGTTTGCGTCAGTCGGCACAGTCACGTTCAACGTGACTGACGTAGAAGAAGCAGTAGTTGCATCTGCGTTGACCTTGAACGATCCACCAGTTGGGGCAGTGGTGTCGAGGGTGATACTGTCCGTTGAGTAATTTGCTGTGTTCCCTCCTGCGTCACGGAACTTTATGTAAACGGTCTTCGTGCCATCCCCTGTGTCGAGGGTATGGGCTTTGCTTGTTGTTACGGCTGTCCAGTTGGTTGGAGAAAAAGTATTGCCATATGCCATCTGCAATGGAGTCCACGCATCAGTTGGTGCTGTGATGTTTAGCGTGACGGTCGTTGAAGATGCATTAGCCGCTCCTGCGTTAATCGAAACCCCTCCGCCAGTTGGGGCAGTGGTGTCGAGGGTGATGGTATCCGTCGTGTCAGTGGTTGCGTTCCCTGCCGCATCCATAAATCGCATGTACACGGTTTTTGTTCCGTCGCCCGTCGTGAGGGTATGCGCAATTGATGTGCTCGTAGCAGTCCAGTTGGTTGGGCTTGCGGTGTTGCCGTATGCTATCTGGCTGGCATCGGTTGGCACGGTCACATTCAAGGTAACTGCCGTAGTCGATGCGTTTGCTGCATCTGCGTTCACTTTGAACGACCCACCGATTGGGGCTGTGGTGTCGAGGACAATCGTATCAGTATATTGGCTCGTTATATTTCCCGCTGCATCTCTAAATCGCACGCGAATTGTTTTCGTACCGTCACCCGCGGTCATTGTATGCGACACGCTCGTTGTTGCAGCGGTCCAGTTGGTAGGAAAATCGGCATTGCCATACGCAACTTCAACAGGGCCGTTTACATCCGTTGCCATTGTTATATTGAGCGTAACTATAGTCGAAGATGCGAGAGGCGCACCCGCATTAATTAAGACACCTCCTGAAGCTGGGTCAGTAGTATCGAGGATAATAGTATCTGTAGTATCTGTAGTTGTGTTACCTACCGCATCCTTGAATCGTATGTAGACGGTCTTTGTTCCGTCACCTGTTGCGAGTGTATGTGTAATTGATGTAGCCGCAGTTGTCCAATTGGTTGGACTTGCGGTGTTACCATATGCCATTTGTATCGGACCATTTGTATCGGTTGGTACGGTTACATTCAAGGTGACCGATGTTGAAGATGCATATGTTGTTCCTGCGTTAATCGCTACTATACCGCCCGTTGGGGCAACAGTATCAACTGTTGCGTTTACTGAAGTTGAACTTGCCGTGCCATTAAGCACATCGCCATCTACGGCGGTTATACGCACCTTGAATGTCGCCGAATCTGCATTGGTTAAATATTGCTGCACGTTCCAATAAGCCGAATACGCAGTGTCGCTTCCCGTTGCAACAGTGCCCACGTTATTAAACGCGGCTCCTGCTACGGTTGTTAGTTGCGCTGTTGGTATCGTTGTCCACGTACTGCTCGTGCTGTATTCAAATGTTGTTGTCGCCGTTAGCGTTGTTGAATCAGCGTCTCGTAATGAGAAGTCTATTTTCATCTTGCCGTAATTTGCATCGGCACTTGAGGTAATTTGAGATGCAGTTATTGATGCAATTGCGGGCGGAACGTTGTATATATAGGAAGGCTTTACTTCAGAAACAGTTGGAGTATTTTGTCCGGTAGAAGTTAAGTCGACTTTATATTGAAAATATTGATCGCCTGAGCCATCTTTCATTGCAGCGGGAATCGCTGAAGAAGCACAGGTAACTGTGTCTGTTGCCTTAGTGCATCCTGCAGTTGCATTCGTAAACGCAGTCCATGACCCTAGTGTTGATGTTGCGGTGCCTGTGCGAAGAGAAACAGTGACCGTTGTCCCTGACGGAAGACTTGCTGTTTCTTTCCATACCAACCCCGTCATGACGTTATATGCGCTAGTGGAGTTATATGCAGAAGATGTTACCGAACCCGTAGTAGCATACAGGCCGTAGGTTATTGTCACATCATCAAGCGATGGACTTTGTGCTGTGTTCGCAGTAGAAAGCGTTGCTTGATATTGAATATACTGATGTCCTGCGGTTGCGCCGAGAGCTACAAAAGAAGTACCGCTTACTGTGGTCGGAGCCCCCCATGCACCACTCGTGGCTGCGGCAGATGAAGCGCCAGTACGTACCTTCATGGAAACAGTTTGTCCACCCGAGTTTGTCCACGATATATTGCCCCAGTTCGCAACTGGTACTCCTGTATCAATAACACCGGAAGTAAACGTACCGGAAGTATAGTAAGCGGCAGAGGGTGTAACCGAACCCGTCACGCTATCAAGTGAGGGGGTAATTGCCGTATTGCCACCGTTTGCCAACGTAACCTGATACCAAAGATATCGGCTATTGGTCGGAGCGCATGTCGTGTTGAGTGTTATAGATCCATTGGTTGCAACGGCTCCCGAGTCACATGTCCCAGATGCAAAGCTTGGAGCACTTGCAGTCGTGCTGCCCTTTACCTTAATAGAGAGGGTTGAGCCGGATGGATATTGTCCTGTATATGTAAGTGAGTTCCAGGTATAGGATGCTGCTCCACCTGCATCGAGGTAGGAAGTGTATACACCAGCCCCTAAATTAATCGCGCTTTGTACTGGAGCGGTGCGGTCCGTTTGTGTTCCATCTCCTAATTGCCCATTCCAATTCACCCCCCACGCCCATACTGTTCCGTCGCTCTTGAGAGCGAGGGAGTGCTGCTCTCCTGCGCCAATTGTAGCTACCCCGACTAAACCAGGAGTTTGTATTGGGGTGCCTTGATCTCCAGCTGTAATACTCCCAAGTCGCCCATCAGAAAAATATTGAAGGTACGTAGGACTTTTGTCGTCAGTATCGAGGCTTCCGTTAGCCCCCCACGCCCATACTGTTTCGTCGCTTTTGAGAGCGAGTGCGTGATATTGTCCCGCGAAGATTGCAGTTACTCCAGTTATACTTACCACTTGCACCGGAGTGCTGCGACTTACCTGCGTTCCATCTCCTAATTGCTTATATTGATTCCACCCCCACGCCCATACTGTGCCGTCGCTTTTGAGAGCGAGGGAGTGGTGGTATCCTGCGGCAATCGCAGTGACTCCGGTTAAAAATCCAGTACCTCCTACTCCCTTTACTTGTACCGGAGTAGTTCTCCACCCGCTTGGCACTCCATCCCCTGTTTGCCCATACGTCGCATATCCCCATGCCCATACTGTTCCGTCGTCTCTAAGAGCGAGAGAGTGAATACCTCCCCCGGCAATGGCAGTAATGTCAGTTAAATACCCAGTACCTCCTACTCCCTTTACTTGTACCGGAGTAGTGCGTTGAATTAGTGATCCGTCGCCTAGCTGCCCGTTTGTATTGCTTCCCCACGCCCATACTGTTCCGTCGCTCTTGAGAGCGAGGGAGCTACTTTGTCCTGCAGCAATCGCAATGACTCCAGTTAAGAATCCAGTACCTCCTACTCCCTTTACTTGTACCGGAGTAGTGCGTTGCGTTGTTGATCCGTCGCCTAGCTGGCCACTTGTATTAACCCCCCACGCCCATACTGTTCCGTCGCTCTTGAGAGCGAGGGAGTGGGCAGCTCCCGCAGCAATTGAGGTTACTCCAGTTAGGGTTGAAACTTGCACCGGAGTAGTGCGTTGCGTTGTTGATCCGTCGCCTAGCTGCCCGGTTGTATTATGCCCCCATGCCCACACCGTTCCGTCGCTTTTAAGAGCGAGGGAATGGTTGTATTTTGCGGAGAGTGCTGGCGTAGCAATTGCGCTTCCGAGCACTACGCTTGCACTATCGCCCGTTAAGCCGTTTTGCACAGTAGAGGCATTCGTTCCATATGCCCATCCTCCTTGTTGCGCTGGTGTGGCAACAGTGGCCGTATTGTTGGTTGTGGTGATGCTTTGTGTTGCAGACTGCGAGCCAAGCAATACAGAAGCGCTCGCCCCTGTTCCGGTAACTGTTGTAGATGCAGTTGTGTACGTGCCGTATTTAAAACCAGTTACAACTGCAGTGGCGTCACTCGTTTGCGTTACTGCCGTCGTCGCAATAGGCAACGTTATTGTCGTTGCTGTTTGCGCTGTCGACACCGAGTACTGTATCCATGCAGTACGGTTCGTTGGCTCAACAGGTACAGCGGTTGTTGCGCCGCCGACCCATGACGTTTGATCGAACGATGCGGTTGTTGCTGCTTGTGCTTGTCCGATAACCATCGTCGCAAGCGTAATAAACGCAAGAGCGGTTCCGAAGGCTTTTTTAAAAATATGTTTGTAGTTTGTGAGGAGTTGCATGTTTAGTTGAGTTGTTTGGAAAATATATTTTACTGCTTTTTTTAAATCAAATTCTTTTTTATGTCTTGTCTTCTGTTTTCTTTGTTCGTATCGATGCAACTTGCTATCGAGCGTTGCATCGTTTTGATGATAATATATTTCTTCACCAACTCGTTCTTTCTGTTTATACCAAGTGCTTTCGAATAAACTTCTTTCCACTCGCTGAAGCACATTCTGCTTCCAACCTTTTTTACTCAACTTGTTTTTATTACTATGCTGTTTGTCATTTCTGCGAAGACTGATACTTGGCGTAATCGAGGAATCTGTTTTTACATACTGCAGATCCTTCGACAAGCTCAGGATGACACGTGCAGCGGAATAATTTTTGAAACACAAAATTTCCTTTTTGCTAAAGGATTTCATTTCTTTATATATGCTTAATGACGCACGCAAGAGTGTCATTTATTTCGTAGTGATGTATCGATTATTCAACGCAAGAAGAATGTTCGACAACTTATTTTTTGTTACCCATGTAACATGCTTTTATTATATGCTTCTTGTTATTACAACGCAAGCATATTTTAAAAAAATAAACACCGATGTCGGTGTTTATTTTTTTCTTCTGCGCCCGTGAAATGTTTGGTGTATTTCTTTTAGCTCCTTGTTTGTGATGTGTGTATAAATTTGCGTCGTCGCTATGTTTGCATGCCCCAGCATTTCTTGTACCGACCGAATATCTGCACCGTTGATTAATAAGTCAGTGGCGAACCCGTGACGTAACATATGCGGATGCACATGCTTTGCGATGCCCGCCTTACGTGAATAAAAATCTACGAGGCGTTGCACTGTCCGAGGGATAATCCGCCCAATCACTTTCGGGCTCGTTGCTTTTGTATAACTCACGAACATTGCCTCCTCTGCGTCACCTCGACGGTCTAGATATTCTTTTATTCTCCTTACAGACCGTTCATCAAGAAACACCACCCGCAACTTATTACCCTTACCCCGAACCGTCACCTCTCCACGATTAAAATCGATATACCTGTTTAAGCTACATAGCTCAGAAATACGCAGCCCTGTTGAAAATAATACTTCGAGAATTGCACGATCTCGTAACCCTTTTACACTCCCTCCGTCCACTGTGTTCAATAAGCGTTCTAGTTCATCATACTCAATAACTTCTATTTGCCTTGTTGGCACTTTAGGAAGTTCAATTTTATCGGGTGACAATACCTTGTAATCATTCTTAATCAAGTACTTCAGGAAGTTCCTCAACGCTATTATATAGTAGCTCTGTGTCGACTTGTTATATTGCTCCCCTCGCCCATTCGAAGAACGTGCTAAGTGTAGGCGAAAATCTCGCACGCGCTCCACGGTTATATCGGTCTCATTTTTGATATTCTCCACTTCGAAGAACTTTTTTAAATATCGTTGATAATTCTCCCCCGTCTTTTGCGCACGGTTCTTTTCGATCTCGAGATAGTCGATATATTCTTTTAGGAGAATGTTTACGTCCATTGCTCTTAGTATACCAAAATGTTTTACGACAGACTAATTGACATGGGGCTCAGCAACGCTTTATCTAATTGATTTATCTCGGTCGTCTGTCACCCCCCGCACTCAGGTCCCCGTATACGCGAGGATAAACTCCGGCGGGGATTCATAAAAATACTGGATTCCCGCCTGCGCGGGAATGACAATGCGAAAGAGGCTCTGGCATTCCGAGCCCTTCAGCACGCTCAGGATAAACTCTGTCGAGGAATCTGCTCTCACTATATTCTTACTGCAGATTCCTCCACTTCGTTTCACTGCGGTCGGAATGACAATACAAAATACTGGATTCCCGCCTGCGCGGGAATGACAATGCGAAAGAGGCTCTGGCATTCCGAGCCCTTCAGCACGCTCAGGATGACCCCGTAAAATTCGCTCCACTCATCACGGGGCGAGCAATGCAAAAGCAAAGGCCACCCCGCCTCCAACAGGAGGCGGGGTGGCGGGCTTCCCAGAAAGCTTTTTTGCCTAACTTCCTGTTTTCCTAGTGTGAAACAAAAATGTTTCACACGGCCCAAACTGCCGATATTTGTTTCACGTGAAACAATTTGTCACGTTTTACGCCCCCATTTCGAAACTTTTGTTTCACGTGAAACATTTTGTCACGCTTTTGCTTCCCAGGTGTGAAACATTTTTGTTTCACACCGATTATTTTGTTTCACGTGAAACATTTTTAAATTCACCTTTGGAAGATTTGTTTCACGTGAAACATTTTGTTTCGTTTCACACCATGTTTTTCGCAATATTTGTTTCACGTGAAACAAAAGTGCTCATTTTAACCCTAAGCCCTGCCTATCTATTTGGCATTACCCCCAAGGTTATCCACAATTCTTTGTGGATAACTCGGCAAAACTATTGCCAAGCCTTTTTGTTCTCTTTTCTTGGCTGTCATTCCGATGCTGACCACGGGGCAAGTAATACTGGGGATTCGATTAATCAAGTGCCTTGTCATTCCCGCGGAGGCGGGAATCTATTAGGTGCTGGATTCCCTCCTCCGCGGGAATGACACACCTTCGCTTTTACATACTCAGTCTTCCGCCGTATACTTTCTCTATATGACCGACCATCTTCAAACAGGTTCACTCGGTGAAGACGCTGCGTGCGCATATCTTGTGTCTCAAAAATTTTCCATTCTTGAAAGAAACGCTCGAGAGAAATTTGGGGAAATCGATATCATCGCAAAAGATCCCGATGGTATTCTTGTCTTCGTCGAAGTGAAGACACTTAGCTCTCCCGAATTCTTGTTCCCCGAGGACAACTTGACCCGAGCTAAGTTTAAGAAACTTTCCCGCACTTGTCTGGCTTATGCGAATGCTCATCCCGAGCTTGTTGATTCCCAACTCGGATGGCGTATCGACCTTGTCGCCATAGTCGTAAACCCTCCTTACTCAACCACCCCAGACGCTCACCTATTTCAATACGGCAAAAATAATTTTGCCATATCGCATTACAAAAATATCTCGCTCGCATAGTGCGAGCGAGATTTGTTTTACCCCTTGTACTTATTGCCGAATATTTTGTATACTGTACTCAGATATACATCGGAAACACAACCTCAGTCTTGATCCTTCTTGCGTTGGAAATATAGGCTACACATTTTACATATCACATGACACTCTTGCGTTTGTCATTCACTCTTTATCGTTTTATTTTGTCTTTTTTGAAAAAGACTTTTTTGCGTTTTACTCGCCTTACTATCCTTGCGCAACGGCTCGTTAGAAGTAGGGAAATGAGTGTACATATTTTTACAAAATCATTTCGAAATCAGTCCTTCTCTATTTTAAAATATCTACGGCGCTCGCTCCTGAGACGCAGGAGAGTTGGGGAGCAAGTCTTACAACTCACCCCTCGATACAACTACCGCCGACTCAACACACTCACTATCCAAAACTCAACTCTTCCTACTATAACAATGCAACGACTTACCAGAACAATCGCATCACTTATCCAATCACAACGACGTACGCTAACACGTGGGCTTGTAATTGTACTGGCAATCATGACTGTCGTTGCACCACTCGCACCAGCGTTCGCCGCGACGTATACGGTGACACAATCGAGTTGGACTGGGGGAGCTTCATCAGCCAACGCAAGTCACCCAACCAACGCAACTGGATGGACAAACTTTTCAACTACCTCTCAAGCCGTTGCGGGAAGTGCCGTCACCTCCGCAGTAGTCGCAAGCTCAACAACACAAACAACGTTTGCGGATTTTACTGGTGGCGCTACGAGCTCAGTGGATATTAACGGAACTCCCGATGCTTCACTTGCATTGCAACGTCTTACAACCCCAACGACGTTTGGAGGGGATGCACAAAAAACCATTTCTCTTAACACACCGAATGCTTCTGCACTTGATACTGTAAACAACAAAATTTATATCGCGGATACTAATAATCACCGAATTGTTAAAATGGATTCGGGGACTGGCGGCACTACATTTGGCAATAATGCTCAGACCCTCGGAGGTCCTACGGCTGGAACTGGCGTTGGACAGTTTTCTTCACCTACTGGTATTACCGTAGACCCGATTAATAATCTCGTATATGTCACAAGCGCTACCACGGATAACGTTATTAAATTTTCCTCCGGTGGTGCTGGACTTATGGCAACGAGCACCTGGACTTCTATTGCAGTTACTAATCCTAACGCAGTTGCTCTTGATGTCTCTGAAAATTTGGGGTATGTAGTCACCGCCAGTAACGAAGTCGTTCTATTTAATACCGCAACCATGGTGCGTATGGATGCTATGGGAAGTACTGGTACCGGAGCACACCAATTTTACGCCCCAGTGGGTGCTGTTATTGATTCTGTTTACAACAAAATTTACGTTGCTGACACAAACAATAACCGAATTGTCAAAATGGATTCGGGAACAGGAGGAACAGAATTTGGAGCGAACCGTCAAACATTAGGTGGCCCTGCATCTGGAAGCGGTACTGGACAATTCAATGCCCCAAAAAGTTTGGCACTTGATTCTGTGAACAATATGCTTTATGTCTCTGATACCGGCAATCATCGTATTACTAAACTTGCTTCCGGTGGAGCGGGCGCAATGTCTACAAGCACATGGTATACACTAGGAGGAACCGCTTCTGGATCAACGGCGGGTAAGTTCGCCTCTCCACGAGGAATTTTTGTCGACACCGTAAATAGCTTCGTCTATGTTGCCGACGTAGCAAATGATCGCATTGTTAAGTTTTCCTCCAATGGAACGGGTGCTATAACTACGACTGGATGGAATACCCTTGGTGCAAATGGAACGGGTATTGGCCAATTTGGAAATCCTTTTGGAATTACTGTCGATGTTACAAATGCAATGGTGTATGTCGCAGACTTAACAGGCCCACGCATTGCGAAATTTTCTTCCGGTGGAGCGGGAACGATGTCGACAAGCACATGGTTTACACTCGGTACTTTTGGTTCTGGCGCTGGTCAATTTACTGGGCTGGAGGATATTGCGCTAGATAGCGTAAATAATTTTCTATATGCCGCAGATGCTAGCCGTGTAGTAAAATTACCCACTAATGGAGCTGGTGCGCTTACGACTACAGGCTGGACAACACTTGGAACAAGTGGGAGTATAAGCGTTGGACAATTTGATGACTTAACCGGCATTACTGTCGACGCCACTAATAATGTTGTGTATGTTATCGACAATGGACGTAGCGGTGTCGTACAATTTTCTTCCGGTGGAGCGGGAGCGATGTCTACGACTGGGTGGGATTCAATTGCTTCCCTAGGAGCAGGGACCCACGAGCTACGTAGTCCTTCTAGTGTTGCAGTTGATGCGTCAGCTAATAAGGTATATGTAACCGAATCTTCTAATAATCGCGTATCTAAATTTAACTCTGGTGGCGGAGGAACCGAGTTTGGAACCGCCCGACAAAATCTTGGAGGGCCTACCGGTGGCTCGGGTGTTGGGCAATTTTATGTGCCTCAGGGTATCGATATCGATACAACTAATAATTTTGTGTATGTTGCGAACATGCAAACAGACACTATTATTAAGTTTGCTTCGGGTGGAGCGGGAGCGATGTCTACGACTGGGTGGTCTACCTTGGGCGCGAGTGGGACGGGCATTGGGCAGTTTGGACAGGCATACGATGTTGATGTTAATACACTTAACGGACGTTTATTTGTCACTGATTATGAACATGATCGCGTAGTTACCTTTGCTTCGGGTGGAGCGGGAGCGATGTCTACGACTGGGTGGGATGCCTTAGGCAGCTCAGGATCTGGATTAATGCAACTAAGTCAACCTTATAAAATATCCATCGATCGCGTTAATAATAAGGTGTATGTGGCTGACAGAATCAACAACCGTATCGTAAAGATGGATTCCGGTACTGGCGGCACTACGCTAGGGAATAACCGACAGACTCTTGGAGGGCCTACAGCTGGCTCAGGTACTGGGCAATTCAATAGCCCTATTGGCCTATTTGTCGACACAGTTAATAACTTCGTGTACGTTGGCGATGATGGTAATAATCGTATTGTAAAGTTTTCTTCCGGTGGAGCAGGTGCAATGTCTACGACTGGATGGAATACGTTAGGATCCTCTGGCTCGGGTGTTGGCCAATTCCAGACTCCTACCGACGTTTTTGTCGACACCGTTAATAACTTCGTGTACGTTTCTGATAGTCTCAACCACAAAGTTGCAAAGTTTTCTTCCGGTGGAGCAGGTGCAATGTCTACGACTGGATGGAATACGTTAGGATCAACCGGCACGGGTGTTGGTAAATTTACAACCCCTGAAAGTCTCTCCATTGATACGACAAACGACTACGTCTATGTAATTGCGTCTAATTTTGTTGTTAAATTTCCTTCCGGTGGAGCGGGTGTCATGACTACGGACACTTGGCAAACGATTGGTGGAACAGGGGTCGGAGTCGGCCAATTTACAAGTGCGAAAGGAATATTTATTGACCCCGTTAACAATTACGTGTACGTTGCCGACACAGGAAACGACCGCATTGCGAAGTTCGCCTCGGGCGGAGCTGATAGTATGTCGACGAGCACATCGTGGCAAACTGCGCCTGTATCAACAGACCCGTACGGCGTCTTTGTTGATACCGTTAACGCGCGCGTATACGCAGTTTCAAGCCCCACTAACGCAGTCTATTCTTTCACCTCTGGCGACCCAATGATTGCCTATGTTTCAGCTGGGGCATACACATCTTCTGTTATCGATGCAGGAGTAAACACCCGAGCGGGTTCTGTTTCTTTGAGCTGGACTGATTCCATCTCCGCATCTATCAACACTGCAACGCCAGTCGGACTGCAAGTTGCGAGCAGTAACAGCGCAAGCGGTCCATGGACATTTTACGGGCCGGCGGGAACAACGGCTGCAAGCGATGTCTATACCACAAAGACAGGGACGATTCTTAACGCAATCCATAACGGAGCGCGCTACTTTAAGTATACAGTTACGTTACAAACGGGAGACGTTACACTAACCCCCGAAGTTCTTTCGGTAACATTTAATTACGATAGCTATGCGTCTGCTTCCTATATAATCTCTTCTCCATATAACACAGGGGACATCAGTAACATTATTGGGAAACTCCAATGGGTTGCGAACAGCACACCTTCGGGCACGTCTATTAAGTTTCAACTCCGCAGTGCTCCGGATGTAGCAGGAGCTCCAGGAGTGTGGAGTAACTGGGTTGGTCCGGACGGACAAACGAGCTCGTACTTTACCACTGCCGCTGGAACCGACTCTATCCCGAGTATGTTTACCACTAACTCGCAGTGGTTCCAATATAAAGCGTACTTTGATTCTACTGGTATCAACACGGCCTCTCTTGGTAGCGTCACCACTACGTATTTAGTAAACAGTCCTCCGCAGGTTGGAGCTACTGGCGTTACTGCATACCAAATTCCCACCTCGACCGACGCAAACTACGGTAACGTTGCTATTGCCTTTTCAGTAAAGGACACTGACTCTGAAACAGGCCTTGCCACCACGACGCTTGAATATAAAAATGGCGCAAGTTGGGTTCCTTTGACGAACGCTACAATTTATAACGCATCGAGTAATCCAGTAACAAGCCCGCTCGTTGCGCCAACTTCAACATTTGCTTCATATTCCGTTATATGGAATGCAGCTGCACAGCTCGGCTCTGTGGCCACCTCTACACAAATCCGCGTTACGCTTAACGACGGAGCACTTGGCAACGCAACTGCATCGTCATCAAGCACTGCATTTTCAATCGACACTGTTGCCCCTACCGGAGGCTCGCTTACCTTTGACGCAGGTATCGCTGGGCAAACAAACAGTGGTTCAATTGTCATTGTTCCGGCAACCGATACGAATACCCGCCAGTATACAATTTCTGACGGCACAACCACAAACGACTGGGCTTCAATTTCTACTACAGTCACTATTCCGTGGACATTTAGCTCCACCATTAATGCAAAGACACTATCCCTTCAATTTAGGGATGCTTTTGGCAATACTGCGGCAACTTCAACCTATACTACTCCAATACCTTCTGACCCAAGCGGATTTCTTATTCAAGACGTTTCAAAAGTTGGCACCGCAGATTATCGCCTTTATATAGGATGGGCTACATCGTCGGCCGTCAACTTCGGTTCGTATAAACTCGAGTACGCAACGTCAACAGACAACACAACGTTCGGGACATATTCCGATGCCGCTCTTATCACTGATGTTGCGACAAACTACTTAGTTCACGTCAATCTTAACAACGCATTGTATTATCGATATCGTCTTGCCGTTAAAAACACTCAAGGTAATACGTCTGTTCGATCGAATGCGTATATTAACGCACGCCCTGATGGTATACAGAACCTCGGCGAAGGAGGGGGAGGGACTACTGCATCTGCAGCATCAATCACAACCGTTTCTCCTGTGCAAACTACTTCCGCAGGTACGGTTACCGTTGCATATACCCTCGTCGATACATCTATCACGAGCAAAACAAATCCGTTGTACGAAGGATATGTCTTCTATAATATAGGAACAACTGTTTCAACATCGGACGCAACGACAATTACCCTATCCGATGCTTCACATCTTCCAGCTAGTGGATTTATTCAGGTTAACAATGAAATCATCGGATATACATCCAAGACCGGAAATGTTTTGAATGGCATCACGCGCGCAACATGGCCGACTCCCGCAACTACACGAGCAACCCGACAAAATGCGTTGATTTTGAGCAACACGCCAGTGTGGGTGCAGGCAAGTTCGACAAAAACAACGATTACCAATAGCACTATTGCGACCGGCCAAGCGGGGACTATTATATGGAACACACAGAATGAGCCGGCACTTACGGGAGCAACGTATGCCAACACAGGCGTGCGCGTATTGGTGCATGATAATCAAGCCGCAGAGTCAGGTCCTATTACTACGCAGAGCGACCAGTCAAACGATGGAACATTGGCAACACTTGATATGAGCGCGCCGACGATTCAATTCACAACCGCAAATGCTAGCGGACTCGAAACAACTGGATTTGCAACTTCAACAATCATCCTATCAAAGCCATATCCGTTGAGTGTTTCTACAAATTATGCCGTGACCGGAACAGCGACAGCGACACATGGGCTTTTGGGTTATTGGCCATTTGAAGGAAATGCGAATGATACGAGTGGGAACGGGAATAATGGAACATGGTACGGAACTTCTACGAGCCGATATGGAACAGGAGTGCACGGTACGAGCGGAGCATTAAATGGAAGTAGCGATTATTTAGATTTTGGTAATAGCACCACATTTAACGGAATGAGTGCTCTTTCAGTTGAAACGTGGGTAAAATTAGACGCTTATCCTTCTACGGGCTTAAATTATTCTCCTGCAGGTAAGGATGCTGCATATCGATTTACAATAGGGCCATCAGGATCTGTTTCATTTACCATTGCAACGGTAAATAATGGCTGGTACACTCCTGGAACTAGTGTGTCCGCCAGTGGAGCTCTTCAATTGGGGGCTTGGTATCATTTAGTGGGAACCTATGACGGCGCACGCACAAAGATTTATGTAAATAGCGGTACACCCGTACAAGGAGCACAGGCTATTTCAGGGAACACTGTCACTAACGTAACTTCTTTTAAATCGAGCTATAACACTGGGAATATTACTTATTTAAAGGGCGCTATTGATAGTACTGCTCTTTATAACCGCGCACTCACTCCTTCAGAAATTGCAGATCTTTACGCTTTTGGCGTGCAAGATTATGGCCTTTCAACTAACGCGACCACAGGTACGGTAACAATTGCAACAGGAGCAACATCAACTGCAATTACGGCGAATATCATAAACGATCAACTCCCTGGCATCGACAAGAATTTCACCATAACCTTGTCGAGCCCAACCAATGCAACTCTTGGGGCGAACACGGCACACACCTATACGATCACCGAAGTAACTCCAAATCCGACTATCGGGTTCTTGAGCGCAACTGCATCAACGACCGAAGCGGAAACTATCGTTACTGTGCCCGTTGTTCTTTCAACTGCATCTGCCGTTGATACATCGGTAAGCTATTCAATTGCTGGAGGTACGGCCATTATCGGAACAAACTATTCTGCAACCACGACAAGTGGAACAGTAACTATCCCTGCAGGTGCAACATCTACAAGCATTACCTTTGCCATCAAACAAAGCGCACAGAAGGACTCTGACCTTACGGTCTTGGTCACTTTGTCGAGCCCAACGAATGTAACGCTTGCAACATCAACACACACGCACACCATCAAAGACAGCAGCGTTACGCCGACGGTGTACTTTACTACGGCAAGCGGATCAGGGTCTGAAGCAACGGCAAATCCAACGATTGGCATTTCACTTTCAAACCCTTCTGCATCTGCAGTAACTGTTACCTATACGGCAACTACTTCGAGCGACAACTCAGCCAATGGTTTGGTTGGCTTATGGCAGTTTGAAGGGAATGCAAATGATACGAGTGGAAATGGGAATAATGGAACACCTCAACTAGGTGCAACATTTTCTTCTCTAGGGGGCGGCAAATTTGGAACACAAGCGGGGGTTTTCGATGGAGGTGCAAGTGCCTATGCAACATTGAATAGCGAAATTCGATTCTCTGATTCTCAACCATGGACTCTTTCTTCGTGGATTTATCAAACCGGAACAAAATCCTTTGAATTTTGGATAGGGGATAAGGATACAGTAGGGATGGCTATAAACTTGGGTAGCGCCACTGGCCTTGTACAGTTTAGAGACCGCGCACTTGCCTATCATGATTGGAATGTTGGATTTAATTATAAAAATGCGTGGCATTACTTTACTTGGATCGCGCGCGGAGACAACACTATTGAGATGCTCGTTGATGGAATCTCTTATGGACTCGTCACAACTCCAAGTCAGTTTTATATAGACGCCATCGGACGAGGATATGGAACGGGCACTCAGTGGAACTATACAGGGCGTTTAGACAACACCGCCATCTACAACCGTGCCCTTTCGGCAGCGGAGGTTAAGGCCCACTATGCAGCGGGTATCGACACACTTCCTGCAATCGGAACAGTAACTATTCCAGCAGGACAGACATCTGCAATCATAACGCCAACTATCATCAACTATGGATCGTACGAAGGGGATCGTGAATACAAACTGGTTCTCTCCACTTCAACCAATGCAACCATTGGAGCAACAAGTACATACACATACTCGATTACTGAATCAAGCGCACTTCCTGCGATTGGATTTACCGTAGCAACTGGCACAGGACTTGAAGCTGCTACAACAACGGTTACTGCCTCAATCGCATATCCGTCTGTCTTTGACATAACGGCAACGATTGCACAGTCGGGAACTGCGGTCAGTGGGGTCAACTATACAATCCCTGCAACCACAATCACGATTCCTGCCGGCGCTACATCGACATCGTTTGTTTTGACAACGCTCAATAACGGTGTGCGTGATCCATTGCTTTCCGCTGTTCTTACCTTGACGAGCCCAACAAACGCAACCGTCAATGCAGGTGCATCGACATATACGTACAGTATCCAAGACAACAATGTCATTCCAACGATTGGCTTTGCTTCTACTGGTTCAACCGTTGATGGAGTTGTATCAACAATCACTATTCCTGTGAGCTTGTCTTCTGCAATGAACCAAGATGCGTCTGTGGGATATACGGTGACAGGAACTGCTGTCTCGGGCCTCCACTACAACGCAAGCTTCGCTTCAAGTGGTACAGTATCTATTGCAAGCGGCGCAACAACAACCAATCTAACAATCCCATTGCTCGATGATGCCATCAGTGGCCCTGTTACAACGACTGTTATTATTTCTCTCGCAGATCCAGTCAATGCGACGACGACAAATGCAACCACGACGTATACATTGACCATCAATGAAGTAACGGCAGATCCAGCAATTGGATTTACCAGCACTTCTGCTTCAGGACTTGAGAATATTGCTTCCATAGCCATCCCGGTGTCTATTGATGCAACGTCAACACAGGCAATCACTGTCACCTATACCGTATCTGCATCATCAACTGCAGTCAGTGATACAAACTATGTTCTTGCAAATGGAACGGCTACTATCGCAGCAGGTGAAACAGCAACAACGATCAGTGCATCCATTCTCAACAATCCTGTGCGTGAATTGGACAAGACCCTCATCGTTACCTTGGGCACTCCAGTAGGAGCAACGCTCGGAGCAGCAACTACATACACGTACACAATTCAGGACATCATTACCACAACTGCTCCGGTGATGAGCAATATCATCCCGACGCAGAGTACTACGAACGGAACAGTATCAGTTGCATACACCATTACCGACGAAGCATCCACCAACAAGGTATTGCCATCATATGAAGGCTATGTCTTCTACAATATTGGTACGACTGTATCTTCTGCAGATGCAACAACCATCACTGTTTCTGATGCAACGCACTTGCCAACCGCAGGCTCTATCCAAATTGGCAATGAAGTTATTACCTATACCACAAAGACAGGCAATGTTCTTTCTGGGTTGACCCGTGGTACATGGCCAACAACGGGAGCTCGCACAACACGACAGAACACAACTATTGTTGCTGGTACTCCGGTTTGGATTCAAGCAGCTTCGACAAACACAACCATCGTCAATTCGACGATTGCAACAGGACAATCGGGAACCATCGTATGGAACACACAAAATGAACCTGCACTTGCAGGAGCAACATACAGCAATGTAGCTGTCCGAGTTCTTGTACATGACAATCAATCTGCAACAACCGGTCCGCTTTCTTCACAGAGCGATCAATCCAATGATGGAACATTGTCGTTGCTTGATATGAGCGCGCCGACGGTGAGCTTTGCTACTACTGCTTCCAGCGCCTTCGAGAATGCAACAACATCAACCACACTAACTGTTGTTCTTTCGAAGATTGCACCTGTTGATGCTTCTGTCGGCTATACCATTACGGGAACTGCCGTAAGTACGGTTGACTATATAGCGGAAACCGAAGGAACGCTTACCATTCCTGCAGGAGCAACATCAACCACACTCTCGATTCAGCCAATTGCTGACCATGTGTTTGGAGTAGACAAGACCGCAATTGTAACGCTTTCTTCTCCAACCAATGCAACAGTGGGTGCACCAAATGCATATACACTTACGATTGTTGAAGCAGATGTTCTTCCTACAATTCAGTTTGATGTCGCATCGGCATCTGGACCGGAAACCACACCGTCTTACGATATCGTTGTGCGTCTTTCTACGACAACAGCTGCAACAACTACTGTTGCCTATGCTGTGTCGACCTCGACTGCACTTGATGGAATAAACTTCTCCCTTACTGCAGGAACACTTACCATCCCAGCAGGAGAACTTACCGCATCCATTCCACTCACAGTCATTCATGACAACTTGTTTGGTGCGGACACTTCGGTGACGGTAGCGCTTACTAACCCAACCAATGCAACGCTTGGAGAAACAACATCCTTTGTGTATACGATTACTGAAACGGATCTTACTCCAGAAGCAAACTTCTCTGTAGATTCTTTGAACGTAGATGAACTTACCGGCACAACCACGGCAACGGTAACGCTTTCCTATCCATCCAACCAGGACATTACTATCCCTGTTGTGGCAGATCCCGCATCAACTGCCGTAGCGGAAACCAACTATACCCTTCCGGTATCTTCAGTTACCGTTCCTGCGGGAGATACGACTGCATCGTTTACGATCATAGCGCTCCATGATACAACCTACGGCCCAGACAAGACGCTTACCCTTTCCTTGGGCAGTGTTGATGGGATGACCTTGGGATCATCTACTACCTACACGCTTCTTATCACCGAAGTAGATAACACCGCTCCGGAAGTCGCATCAGTTTCTGCGGCACAGGTTGCATCTTCAACTGAAGCAAACTTTGGAAAGGTGGAAATTGTCTACACCGTTCGGGATACCAATACGAATAGCGGAACAGTAAACCCAACATTCATCACCCCTTCGTTCGAATACAACACAGGGCTTGGATGGAATGTAATTACCACACTCCAAGCAGAAGACATCGCAAACAAATCTGTAGCAGAAGACGTCTTTGCGCCATACACTGCACTATGGGATGCGCAAGCACAGCTCGGGTCTGTTTCATTGCCTGCCGTAGAAATTCGCGTCAGCGCAAATGACAATGAACCGCTCAATGGCATCGGACAAGGCACAAGCACTTCGTTTGCCTTTGATCGCCAAGCACCACAAATCGGACAGTTCAAGTTTGATGCACGTACCGGTGTGCTGACCATCGCAATTACCGACGCAGCTTCATTCACGTATGCTGTTTCCAACAACGCAGACCTTTCTGCCGATGGCGTCAACGCAACAAGCGGTATCAGTACGGCAGCTCCAGCAGGCACGCTTGCATCAACAGAACTATGGACTGTTGCATCGGGTGATTACCCAAGCATTTACTTGCAGGTACAGGATGCCCTTGGCAACGCAGCAACCCGTCAGATTACTATCCCAACAAAGCCACAAAACTTTGCCTTTACCGATATCTCCGACGTAAAGAGTTCACTCTTCAAGGAGCTTGTCAGCTGGTTGCCGTATGTTTCCACATCGAGTGCACCATTTGCTTCCTACGATATCTATCGCTCTATCGATGGCGCTGAATTTGCGCTCCTTACCACGAAGAGCGAAATTGCCAACAATTTCATTGTTGATGAAGGACTTGCATCATCCAGCGTCTATACGTACAAGATGACCATCACCGATACCGCGGGAAATGTTTCTGAGTATTCGGAGACTGTAACCGATACTCCTGATGGACAGGGTCAAACAGACCTTGTTCCTCCAATCATCTCCGTCGTTACCGCAGCAACGGTCCGCAATACTTCTGCAATCGTCACATGGACTACGGATGAAATTGCAGATTCCATCGTTCGTTATTCCCTTGCATCAGATGCAGGATCATATCGCACCGCCTCATCAACCGGACTTGTTACTGACCATTCCGTTACATTGACTGACCTTATCCCGAACACGGATTATACGTTTATCGTACAGTCAACCGACCCAACAGGAAATGCTTCTGCATTCTCTGATTCAATTGCCTTCACTACAACAGGAGGTCCGATTATTACCGACATCGTTGCAACTCCCGCCGACAAGGCTGCGACAATCACATGGAATACCAACAAAGATTCTGATTCAATTGTTACCTATTCAAAGAGCTCAAACTTCAATGGCTTCAATGCAATCGTGGGCACAGTCACCCCTGTGGGAGATGCTTCAACCACGGATGTATTCACGCATGAAGTTTCGATTACCGGACTTGATTCCGGATCAACCTTCTACTACAAGGTGAGCTCGACTGACAGCAGCGGAAACGAATCAGTTGATGACAACAATGGAGTGTACTACACATTCCGAACACTGAGTGATACCTATGCCCCAGTCATTACCGGCATCACCGTTCCGCTCAGCACACCGCAGTCGTTGATTATTTTCTGGAAGACCGACGAGCTCGCTACGTCACAAGTTGAGTATGACCAGACAAGTACTTCGACCTTTGCACGAAGCACGACACTCGATTCTACGCTTTCGATTTATCATTCGATAGTGGTTCCGGATCTTACTGCAAATACGACTTACAATTATCGCGTCCGTTCACGAGATGCATTTGGGAATGAGGCAATATCTACATCTACCAGCGCAACAACGGCAAAGGAGGGTGAAGTACGTATCGTCACTATCGGAGGCGGATCAGGTGCAGGGCAATTTACCACACCGCCAGAGGTGAAGGATACAACAGCTCCTATCATTTCAGCCGTTACGGTCGCCGCAACAACCGCGTTTGGAGCGACGATTACGTTTACAACCAATGAGCCAACTGTTGCCTTTATCGACTATGGCAAGGACGCAACTTATGGATCGTCATTAGGGAGCAAGAATCTTGCCACACAACATAGCCTTACTATCTCTGGATTGCGCATGGGAACTGAATATCATTACCAGCTCAAAGCTATTGATAAGGCATTTAATGAATCTGTAGGCACAGACCAGACATTCTCAACCAAGTTTCTTTCTGAGCCAGGGGATGACCTACAGACGCTCGAAGACGTTACTGCATATGAACAGGTGTCTGACGAAGCCCTTGAATCAATCTTGCCGAGCATTCCCCCGCCGTTCATCGAAGAGCCGCGCGTCGTTGAAACAACAGAAAATACAGCGACTATCCGATGGAGAACAAACATTAACGCGTATGCAGGTATTCTTTATTCAGAGGCAACTGCATATAGCGCTTCATCTACAAATCCATACACTGATGAGCTTTCTCAAGCAACGACAAAGGAGAAGGAACACACCATTACGCTTGTCGGCTTAAAGCCAAACACTACATACCACTTCATGGTTCGCTCATTCTCGCTTCCGCAGGTAGTTGGTCGAAGCCAAGATATGACATTTACCACGAAGGCGGCTAAAGTCTCGGCTCGTGTTATCAACGTAAAGAATACGTCATTCACCGTGGTATGGAATACAGAGACGCCTGCCTCGACTATCGTTGAATATAAGAATATGAGAACAGGCGAGATACAACGCAAGATCGACAATAATCGAAAGCTTGATCATGACGTACTTGTTGATCGCCTTATCCCTGCAACGGGCTATGAAGTTTCTGTATTCGGATACACTGAAGGTGGAAACTTGATTGAAGGAGGTATGCCAATCACCATCACTACCTCGCGCGACGTCATAGCTCCGAAAATATCTAACTTCAAAGTTGATGGGGCATTAGTTCCAGGGAGAACCGATCGAATTCAGACGGTTATCACGTGGACTACGGACGAAGCCTCTGACTCAACTATTTACTACCAAGAAGGTTCTGGGGCAGTAACTGAGTTTGCTAACAAGACAGCCATCACTGATACTCTTACCCAAAACCATACCATTTTACTTTCCAGCTTAAAGCCAGGGACCATTTACCAGATGAAGGTAGAGTCGGTTGACGCTGCAGGGAACAAGGGAACATTTGGCCCACGAACTATCATTACTCCACAAAAAGGTGAATCGATCTTCGACGTCATCTTCAAGAACTTCGAAGAGACATTCAAGTTCTTGAGAGGAGCGGGGCAGTGACAATAGAGATGTGAGATGAGAGTTGAGAGACTCGAGGGACACAAAGAGGAATCGCCTAGGCGGTTCCTCTTTGATAATAGACGCCACCTTTACAGGGGATTGTGTTCTTTTCTTAAAACAAGTATCATTATCTTAATAAAGCACTGACTATGAAAATTACAGCATACAAAAAAAGTAAGGTAGCTCTCATCACCCTTTCATGCGTTGCTGGTATTGTTGGCTTAGTGACTGCATACAAGGAAGTTATTACTACTGATTGTGGTGGCGAGGATTCCCGTAAAAATGCGGCAAGAGACGGCTCCACAAACACCGCCATAGCACAGAGCGAGTGCTCTCAAACTGATGAGAATGACTATTTGTTTGTAGGATGCAATGGATTTTTCTGAGGCGCATATACAACCACTAAAAATCCCGGAAACGGGATTTTTAAATACTATGATAACAGTCAAAAATCTGCATATAGCGTACGCAAACACAGGACACGAAGCATTACGGGATATTTCATTCGACGTACGGCAAGGCGAGCGTGTTGCTATTTTAGGTCCATCCGGATGCGGAAAAACTACAATTCTTCATGCGATTGCGGGCCTATTACAGAGCCCTACAATAATCCAGAAAGGATCTATTACAATAGCAGGACAAGCCCGTATTGGTATGGTTTTCCAGCACCCAACTTTATTACCGTGGAAAACTGTCGCACAAAACATAGCGTACGGAAGCGTTACTGCGGGAAAACCAACCACCTCATCAACAGACGATGCACTTTTACAGATGATCGGTTTGCAAAAATTTAAGCAGTATTACCCCGAACAACTTTCTTTGGGAATGCAACAACGCGTTAACTTTGCAAGGGCACTTTCTATCCAACCCGATCTCCTTCTTATGGATGAACCCTTTTCTGGCCTTGATATTGCGACTAAGAAATCTATTCAGGATGAATTTAAAGCTATCTTAGAAAAGACCCGCGTAACAACTCTTTTTGTTACCCATAGTTTAAGTGAAGCGACATTTTTAGCTGACCGTATTGTGATTCTCTCGGCAGGCCCAGGAACGGTGCAAACTATTATGGTAAATAAACCCGGGCAGCACTCAATACCAGAATATCAATACATAGACAATGATGAGGAGTAACCCCTTAAAACGATATATTACTATTATCCCCTTTGCTCTTTTGCTTGCACTATGGGAGCTTCTTGTTCGAACAGAATTTGCGAATCCGTTTTTTATCAGTAGCCCAAGCGCTATTCTTACAAGTGGTTTTTCATTACTTGCATCAGGAGAAATGACTCCTCATATTATAACGAGCATGGGCGCGGTATTTATTGCATTACTCCTGGCGCTTATTATCGGAGTCTCCCTTGGTATTCTTGCGGGGTTTTACTCAAAAGTGGGTGACGTAATTAGCCCCTATCTATTCACCCTTAACTCGCTGCCTATCGTCGCAGTAACGCCCCTCTTTATTCTTTGGTTTGGCTTTGGTATGGGCGCTAAGATACTTATTATATTCCTTATGGCAGTAATTCCTGTTATTATCGCGGCCATGGATGGTGCAAAAAGTGTTGATACCAACCTTATTACTATGGCCCGCCTTTACAAGGCAAGTGACTCAACCATCCTTCGCTCAATTGTCTTCTATCATGCTGCACCTTTTATTTATTCAGGCATGCGCGTCGCAGTAGGAAGAGCCTTTATTGGCCTAGTTATCGCAGAAATCTTTGGTTATAATAAGGGCTTAGGCCATCTCATTGCCCTCTATAGTTCAAACTATCAGACGGCGTTGTTGATGTTTACTATCATCTTTCTCCTTGCTTGTAATGTTTTACTCGTAAAGCTCATCACCTTCCTTGAGAAAAAAACTATTAATTGGAAATAACATCATGTATAAAAAACCCTTATTTATTATTCCCGTAATCATACTTGCCGTCATATCTATCTGGGCACTTACAAGCCGCACTGCAGAACAGCCGGTTAGCACGCAACCCCTTAAGATGATTGTTGTTCGCGATTTAGGTGATGTTAACTTGGTACAAGAGATAGCGACAAAAAAGGGCTTTTTTGAAAAAAATAGTGTACAAGTAGAGCAGGTTGTCTTGGAAAAAATATCAGATACAAGAAACGTAAACACGGTACTGCTTAGCGGAGAGGCGGACGTCCTTATGACAGGAATAATGGGAGAATTTGCCGTCTATTTAAACAATGCCGACGTACGTTGGATTGCACAAACGTTTACTCCGTTTAGCTTTTTTGCAGTAAGCCGATTTGAGCGAAACGATTTTAGCAACATAAAAACGGTTGGAGTTATTCGTTTTGGGGGAGAGCCGGCGCTTATTACCGACGCTGTTCTTAGCGCAACGCACCTTGACCCTGCTAATGTTAAGCTAGTAGCAATCCCTACTAACGCAGCAAGGAAGGAGCTTCTTGATAAGGGCGACTTAGACCTTATTATCGTAAACTCGGAGCAGTTCATATATGAATCAAAACTGGATACACGCTATACAGTCGTGTCTCCTGAAGAACTCTTTGCCGGATCTTCTCTCTATCGCGGCATTATGACGACCGGAAAGGTGCTCCAAGAAAACCCCGAGGCAGTAAAGCGCTTCGTTGCATCAATTTATCAGACCATGGAATATATTAAGGCAAACCCAGAAGAGGTTAAGCAATACATGCGTGAGGCTTATCGATATTCCGATGAACAAGCGAGCCAGTCATACGGCCGATTTATCGCCGCATATACCGGCGTGAACTTTGTTCCCTCCATTAGCCTTCTCGAAAATACGCTTACCACTATTAAGGATAAGTTTAAACCAACCAACCCCGAGCGGGGCTTAGGGGAATTTATCTATGAAGCGTTTGCACGTGATGCCGTTACTGCAGGTGCGAAATAATGTGCTTTGTTTTTGTGTCCGACTTCCAAGTATCTACAAATACGATAGTGAGGGGTAGAAATACGCCTCGCTCGACAAGATCTTGCAATGTCGCTTTTGCAGAAAGGTGCAATGATGCGCTTATTTTCTTATTGATAAGCGCTGTAAATGTCGGGTCATTTTTGAGGTTCAATTGCCCAACTTGTGGGCGAAGATGTAGCTCAAGACGAGGCAATACGCCACGAGGCGTTTGCTCTTCAAATACGTGCATTTGAAATGTCTGCTCGATACTATCCTTGACCGTTGCAACTGCATTAGCGATTGCCTCCGTGTGCAAGATAACGCCAAATGCATGCAATACATCAAACCCGGCCCTTCCGCCAAGCACAAGGGTAAATGGATTTCCACATGGGCACGCGATGCGCTCAAGGGATCCGATATCTCCGGTCTTATATCGAATCATGGGAAATGCCTTTTTAGTCAGGTCGGTGTGCACAATCTCACCGGGGACGCCCCATGGCGTAAGTGTTCCATCGGGGGCGCATATTTCTAAAAGTGCCCCCTCAAACGGATGGAATGTGCTCGGACTCTTTTCATTTGCCAAATGCCGGCACCGATATCCTCTCCCAAAGCCAATCTCAGACGTTCCAAATCGAAAGTTGAAAAATGCGTTAGGAAATACACTTTTAAAATGAGCAAGTTTCGCTTCCGAGCAATATTCACTTCCTAATGATATCCACGTGATGCCCGCACAATCGAACTCACAGGCACGCAACTCATGTATAAATGCTTCTAAAATAGTCGCAGTCGTAATAAGACCCTGTGTTCCCACTTCTTTTGCCATCATCGCCATTGGGTTTAGCTTATTAATATCTCCCCCGATTACCGAAGGGTATTTTTTTTCAACAAGAAATGACCGGATAAACACCGGGGCAAGCGGTGGGAGCAATAACATTAACTTTCGAGCGCCAAATTCTCTTAGCTCATCTTCTATAAACCAATACTTACTGAATACGTCTAGATAAAATGTAGCGTGGGGAATAATCGTAGGTTTTTTTGCCTGCGTTGTCCCGCTCGACATGGAATAATATGCGACGTCTTCCTCCGGAATAAATATGCGAGCGGTAAGCGGCACGGCGAGAATATCCGCCTTTTCAAGAAAAGGAATGCGAGTGAACTCCTCATACGAGGCAACTGGAAGGCGCGGCTCTCCGTGTAGCTGATTGTAAAACGAAGAGTAGTTGTTATGCAGAGCGAATGAAAGCGCTTTATTAAGTTCTTCTAAAGGGATTGCGTCAAAATTTGTGGATTCCATGGAATAGGGTATTATTGGGATATGAGAAAAACTGCTTTCTTTTTAGGGATAGGCGCTGTGCTTATGCTCCTTATTGTATCATTAATACTTTTTTTTAAAAACGAAGCGGGTGAGCATTCCCAAAACCCCACCCTTATACAAACTGGGGAAGAGGTTGTTATCACCCCTACCTCTCGTTGGCCCAAGAAGCAGGGTATACGTATAAACGGAGACACTGCCGTGTATGACGTTGAAGGCCTTGCCGTCTATCGCGATGGCGTGCCAGGTTCATACGGGGAGCAGGGAGAACGTGCACAACGCGTTGCCTATTTTGCTACATGGATGGAACTCGACCCTCTTTTCGCATCAGCGTATATAGATATTCCCCAGACGCAAAAAACGATTACTGGCCTGCAAAAAACGCAAGATCGTTTTAAAAATGAACTCCGCGAAACAAGCGATGTATACCCAATTACATTTCTTACTGCTTTTCTTACTGCATCTGCGTCTTTTAAAGATTTCGAAAAGACGTACTCCGAGCAGGCTGCTTATACACTCCTTGCGCACATAAAAAAGGCTCGCGACGCTTACGAACAGAACATCCGCAATTTACAAAAGGTCATAGCGCCGCTCATAACGCAACCGCATAAGCTCGTTTTTCTTGATGGACAAGGAATCTCTGACTACGCGCGAATTTCTGCCGACTTAGATATTATGCTTCGCAATGCTATCGCAATAAAAGATGCAATTGCTCTACGTGAACAATGTCTCACAAAAGATGCAGGTGCATGCTCCCTTTCGTTACCCTCTACAAAGGAACCATCCCCTATAGAATGGTCTCAAAAAACATATACTGTTTTAAGCCCGAAAGAACTCCACCTCCGTAAGGGCACGCGGTATGATGGTCCCTATCGCGTCGAAGGCCAGTGCTGGAAGGAATCTACCGAACAATCAATGCTTGTCGGCACGGAATGCCCCGATTCTCTTAACTACTGTTTCCAAAAATCATTCATAACGGATGATGCATATTACGTAGAAGCTACCACAGGGAGTTCGTACGAAAAATTCTACAATCAAGGAATTCAAGCTGTTCCCCAGAGCGCAACCACTCCGTACGATTGCATTGACCTTGAATACCAAATGGAGCTCGCAACAGTACACTCTTTTGTTCGTACCTATGCAAACGAAGCAATTTTCCCACAAATACTCTCCCTAGAGGATCTCAGTGTTTCTGAAAAACAGTCCATGCAAAGAGGGGCTGAGGCAGAGCGTTTATTCTTTCAAAGTTCCTCTCCTTCTGTTCGTGAACTCGATTACCTTGGAGATTGGTATGGGTATGCGTATGGTATGCTAGCTATCAACCATCCGGATACTGACCACATACAAAATCTTTTACTCCATCGATACGCCGAGCAGCGAGAGCGCATGTCTGATTTTTATTTGCTCGCTAATAAGACATATTTTCATTTTGATAATTTTATCGATGAGCGTGTTTCAAGTAACACATCAACGCCAACGTCTCTTCCCGCCTATGTGTACCCGATACGAAGCCACTACTCGTTGCTGTATATGAATACCTCTCCTCTTGTTTGGAGAATTCAGGAGCATCCTTTGTATATGCTCAAGAACCAGCCCGCGCCCAAACGGCCTGAACAAGGGGGTATTCGCAGCAGAGCATACATGTTTGACAAGTATGGTAAGGAGGCTGTTTTACGTTGGCAAGATATGTATGACGCTATTACACCCTTTGCGCATGATGACAGATGAAGTTTTTTATCACAAGCATCGTACCTACTAAAAAAGGAACCGCCTAGGCGATTCCTTTTTTGTTTTATTTAACTTCTATTATTCGTTCCTTTGCTGTGTCGCCGTGTGCCAACACTACAGTCACTTTTTCTCGGGGGAGTATTGTGCGTATTCGCTCCGGCCACTCTATAAGAATAATATTTTTAGGATCTTTCAGTAGGTCACTAAATCCCAAATCATTCATCTCTTTCGCTTCGCCAATTCGATAGCAGTCGAAGTGATGCACTTTTGAAAAATTCCCCGCTCGCACCGTATATGAACGAAGGAGGGCAAACGTCGGACTAAGAATTCTTTTCTTTACACCCAATGCACGCATTAAACCCTGCGTAAATGTAGTCTTCCCAGCGCCAAGGTCACCTTTAAGGAGCACTGCCAGCGCGCGCTTTCTTGGTGTTATCGCTACAAGCTCCTCGGCAAATATTTTTGCCACAAGCTTTGTCTCCGTTGCTGACTTCGTCTTATACTTCATTGTTTGTATGATGCAAAATATTCCACGGAATTGCAACTATTCCACCCCAACAAAAAACAACCCATACGGGTTGTTTTTTGTTGGCCGATATATATCAGCGCTTCTTCCACTGTGGGGCACGTCGTGCCTTGCGAAGACCTGGCTTCTTTCGTTCTACTGCTCGTGGATCACGAGTAAGTAGATCGAGTCGGCGCAAGCGCTTCTGGAATACCGGGTTGAACTCAATCAACGCACGGGCGATTCCGAGGCGAGCTGCCTGGGATTGAGCCATAGGGCCTCCTCCTTTTACCTTGATGATTGCTCCAAGCTTGTCTACGATTTTCATCTTCTCAAGCGGGCTTTCAACATCTTTCTCATAACGCTCTACTCCAAAGTATTCCTTAAGCGTTTTGTTGTTTATCACGATACCTTCCATCTTTGTGAAGAGGCGTACGCGAGCAACGGCAGTCTTTCGTCGCCCTACGGCTTCGAAATACTTGTCCTTCTTTCCGCTGCGCTTTGCCTTTCCTTCAGTGGCTTCAACCTCTTCCTCTACCGAGACTTCGGCGGTCACATCAGCAACCTCTTCGACGGTCTCCGTATCGGCAACTACTTCTGTCTTTGCCTTGGTTGGGACTTTTTCGGTTTTAATTTTTTTCGTTGTTTCCGTCATAGGTTTTTATTATTCGATGACCAACCGCTTAATGCGGATAATTTGCAATCGGTTCTTTGGCAACATGCGCATAACCGCTCGTCGCAATACCTCCTGCTTTCCTTTCTTTGCAACCACTTCCTCATAGGTTTCCTGTTTTATTCCACCCATGAATCCGGTGTGTCGGTAGTAGATCTTGTCGGTCTCTTTCCGTCCACTGATTGTCATGCCTTCAATGTTCTTCACGATTGCTCGATCTTCTCCTGCAAGCCGTGGCTCGTAGTTCGGGCTCTTTTTGCCCTGTAAGATCGTCGAGATTTCCGTTGCAAGGCGTCCCATGTTTTTATTTTTTGCGTCTAATATATAATCCATTGTTCTGTAGCTCGTCCGCTCGATGGCTTATGAGTTTAGGGGTAGTATTTACCAGTAAACTTATCCTGCCACAAACTAAGTCGCTAGTCAAATTACTTACACAGCGCTATTTCTTTGCACTGTGCTTCTACTACCCTGTTTGGGTAGTATTATTTTCGGCCTTCAACAACCTGTTGAGTGATGTTGTTTGGCACTTCTTCATAATGGCTAAACACCATTGAGAAGCTTCCTCGACCTTGTGTCATTGACCGCAGCCTCGTTGCGTATCCGAACATTTCAGACAACGGCACTTGAGCGTCGATCACCTTTATGTTTGAGCGATCATTCATCTCTTCGATTCTTCCTCGCTTTGCGCTGATATCGCCGGTGATGTCTCCCATGAATTCAGTAGGTATTAATACCTGCACTTTCATAAACGGTTCCATCAATACTGGCTTACATCGCTTTGCGGCATCGGCAAACGCCATACCTGCTGCGAGTTTGAATGCGATTTCCGACGAGTCGACTTCGTGGTACGATCCATCGTACAACGTTACCTCAACGTCAGTCATTGGGAATCCTGCGATCGTTCCCTTATCCATACATTCTCGAAGTCCCTTTTCAACCGGGGAGATAAATTCCTGAGGAATCGTACCACCCTTAATTTGGTTGTTAAAGACAAATCCTTTTCCTTGTTCAGCTGGCTTCATCTTGATCTTTACGTGACCGTATTGACCCTTACCACCCGACTGCTTTACATACTTTCCTTCGGCATCCGCTTCGCCTTTGATAGCTTCGCGATATGCAACCTGAGGACGTCCGGTGTTTGCTTCTACGTTAAACTCTCGCTTCATGCGGTCGATGAGAATTTCAAGGTGAAGTTCTCCCATACCTGCAATGATCGTTTCTCCCGTTTCTTGATCGCTCGAGATTCGGAATGTTGGATCTTCTTCAGCAAGGCGTCGCATAGCGATACCCATCTTTTCTTGGTCAGCCTTTGTCTTCGGTTCGATACGAACTGAGATAACTGGCTCTGGGAATGTAATCTTCTCGAGCATGATTGGCTTCTCCGGATCGCACAAGGTGTCTCCCGTTGATGTATTCTTCAACCCGACGATTGCGCCAAGGTCTCCTGCATACATTTCGTCAACTTCTTCACGCTTGTTTGAGTGCATACGTACGATACGGCTAATGCGCTCTTGGTTTCCCTTGCTTGCGTTTAAGATGTAGCTGCCCTTTTTAAGAACACCTGCATATACACGGAAGTAGGTGAGTGAACCTACGAACGGATCGGTTGCAATCTTGAACGCAAGACCAGTGAATGGTTCTTCGTCATTCGGCTTACGCGTCATAACGATTGATTCATCACGTACGTCTGTTCCTTTGATTGGCTTCAACTCATCGATATCGATTGGGGAAGGCAAGTAGTCAAGAATTGCATCGAGTAAAAGCTGTACACCCTTGTTCTTCAATGCTGAACCGGTCAACACAGGCACAATCCTGTTATCAATCGTTGCCTTGCGCAATCCTGCGCGCAACTCGTCTTCTGAGATTTCTTCACCAGCGAGGTATTTCTCCATGAGAGGCTCGTCGGTTTCAACAATCTTTTCTACGAGAATGCCTCGCATTTCTTCAACCTTACCTGCGATATCAGCAGGAATATCTCCTTCGATAATGTTTTCACCGTGATCACCCTGGAAGCGAATTGCTTTCATGGTCATAAGGTCTACAACACCTTCAAAGGCAGCTTCTGACCCGATTGGCCACTGGATTGCCACCGCATTGGTGGTTAATCGCTCGTGGATAGAACGGAATGAATTTTCAAAGCTTGCTCCCGTGCGATCCATTTTGTTGATGAAACACATGCGGGGAACTCGATACTTATCAGCTTGATGCCAAACCGTTTCCGATTGTGGCTCAACGCCTGCAACGCCGTCGAAAGCAACTACGCCACCGTCGAGTACACGCAATGAACGCTCAACTTCAACGGTGAAGTCTACGTGCCCTGGGGTATCGATGATGTTAATACGATGTTCTCCAAGCTTCTTTGCTTCTTGTCGTGCTGCGTCATCTTTTAAGTGACGTGTCTTGCGGCTTGAAGTCCAGAAACAGTTTGTTGCAGCAGATGTGATGGTAATACCTCGCTCTCGCTCTTGCTCCATCCAGTCCATGATTGCTTCTCCTTCGTGTACCTCACCAATACGATGGGAGATACCCGTGTAGAACAAAATACGTTCGCTGATCGTGGTCTTACCCGCATCGATGTGGGCAATGATTCCGATGTCGCGATATCTTTCTATTGGATATTGTCTCATATACTACGATTTATGTGTTGTGATTATCGAGCAAAGTGTGCAAAGGCGCGGTTTGCTTCGGCCATCTTATGCACGTTCTGTTTCTTCTTGATCGCAGTTCCTTCGCCCTTATAGGCTGCGATGAGCTCTTCAGCGAGACGCTCTGACATAGCCTTGCCCTTTTTGGCTCGTGCTGCGTCGATCATCCACTTACAACCGAGGAAGAACTTTCGTTCTGCTCGTACTTCGCGGGGAACCTGGTAGTTTGCACCACCAACGCGCTTACTAACAACTTCGAGAAGGGGAGAAGCATTTTCCAATGCTTTCTCAAACACTTCCAACGGGCTCATTTGCAATTCCTTTTCGATGATGTCAAATGCTCCGTATACTACTCGTTCTGCAACTGTCTTTTCTCCATCGTACATTAAGTAATTGGTGAAGCGAGACAGTGCGATTGATCCGTGCTTTACGTCCGGAGTGTGATATTTTTTGAATTTTCTGTTTCTTCGCATAGATGTGTTCTATTTATTTAGCTGTCTTTGCCTTCTTAGCTCCATACTTACTTCGGCTCTGGTTCATTTTTACACAGCCTGTCGTATCAAGAACTCCACGAACGATGTGATATCGTACACCTGGTAAATCCTTTACGCGACCACCGCGAATCATAACTACAGAGTGCTCCTGGAGGTTGTGTCCCATTCCTGGAATGTACGCAGACACTTCCATACCGTTGGTCAAACGAACACGAGCGACCTTTCGAAGTGCCGAGTTCGGCTTCTTCGGAGTGGTGGTGAACACCTTCAAACATACGCCTCGTTTAAACGGAGACGTCGAGTTCACCGGGCGATTCAAGATCGTATTGAAATACAATCCCATTGCTGGCGACTTAGACTTCTGAGCTTTGCTCTGTCGTCCTTTTTTAATCAACTGTCTTATAGTAGGCATCCTCTTTAAGAACGTATGCCTTTAGCGAACTGCTTTGTTGCCGTCTTTGCGCGCGCCCTCGAAGGAGGGTTTCTCCATCTCGGTTACGTGCTCGCCGGCGCCTCGCATTTCATCTAAACTCATGCGTTCTTTTTGTTAATATATATCTAATAACATCCCTTCTAACGGATTTCTGCGCATAATAGTTGGACTACATCTCCTCCAGAAAAATTAATTTCCTTCTTAGACATAGGAACGATTCCGCTATCATGAGTGCGTAGATCCAAAAGGGTTTCATTCGAATTTTCGCAATTAGCAAATCGCTTCGTTGCCTTCCTCGCAATCTTCCTCGAAGGAGGGTTTCTCCATCTCGGTCGTTTGCTCGTCGGCGCCTCGCGCTTTATCTAATTACAGAAATCCGCCATCTTCATTAGTACCTGCGCCACTACTTCTTTTTTACTCGTAGTGCCGTATGTTTCCCGATGAAGTTTGTCCCCCGTTATATCTTCTTTATTTGGATCAGTGCCAAATAGATAGTATATATCGATGACTATTCCAAATCTAGGTAAAACCTAGAAAAGGGTGGATGCTGGGGGATTCGAACCCTCGACCCCCTCGGTGTAAACGAGGTGCTCTAACCAACTGAGCTAAGCATCCAGATGTAATAACCAAATACCAAGAAACAATAATCAAACATTTCGCAAAAAGAAAGCTACTAAAATATATCTTTCTCGGCTGGAAATGCCCACTTCTTAAGTGCATCTATAATACCGCTACTTATATAAATAGTCAATATTTATCAGAACCCAAAGGAAGTTCGAACTCATACCTATACTATCTACATTCTAATAAAAAAAGACGGCCGTAGGCCGTCTATGCCGAATAATAGCCGCTATTAAAGAAGTAGGTGTACAGGCTCCTTCCCCTCCTCTTCGATTATTATTTTTACTTTCGGATCCTTGTCGATATTCGCGACCAGAATGCCGAGTTTGAAAAATTTCGTTATGAGCGTTCGACGGCCCTCCCCACGCTCTTTACTGATGCGATTCATTTCTTCCATCACCTTATCAGGGATAGTTATAACATTCCTCCCAAAATGGATGTCTTTTCTGAACACAAAAGCAAAAACAGCGATGACAGCTCCAAACTTGATAAACATTTCCAGATTCATAAATCCTCCGATCGCTATGGGTTTAGTAGGGGCTGCTGATTATTTAACACAAATAGACTCCCTGGTCAACTTTTAAAGCCACACGAGACCCTTTTAGTGGGCTCCCAACCCTAGTTCTCCTTAGGAAACTCCACATCTTCTTTTATAGTCTTTGTAATGCAATATTCTACGGTAAAGACGATAATTAAGAACAAAGCAGCCCCAAACATGAACGTTTTTACGTCTTTTTTGAGTAAATGCACCCTATCTGCGAACATATATCCTAAGGAAACGAAGGTTGTTGCCCAAATGAACGCCGCTGGGAGGCTGTAAGTAAGGAGTTTTTTTAGGGGAGTTTTAGAGTATCCGCTAGAAAGTAGCGTTACTCGATTCATGCCCCATGCAAATTTTGATGCAAAAATATAAATTCCCTCTCTTTTCTTCATTTTTATGAAGAATTTCTCCATTTTCTTGATATTTATGAACCAAAAACGTTCTTTTCCTGTTTTATGTATCATTTTCCCGATATACCAATAGCCAACATCATGGATTGTTACTCCGACAAAAGCTATAAGAATCGTATTCATATAGTCAATTGCCTCTCCGTTTATTAATATACCCGCTAAAATAAGAAAAGCTTCTCCTTCGATAAACATACCCGCAAAAATAATCGCGTACGTTGTATATTGCCCAATTTCAGAAAAATTTGTGAGTAATTGCTCTACCATATATGTGTTTCGTCCGTAGAGTATACCATCGTTTTGCATTATTTAACAAAAAACCCGCCTGTTTCCATAGGCGGGCAGTTTTTAAGGCTTTTTAGTGGAACATATAGTCTCGCAGGACCCATTGTTCCACCATGGTTTTCCCGTCCCCATTAAAGAGAAATGCCTTTGAAACCGTCCCGATTACTCGATTTCGCCGGTCATACGCGACTGCCATCACGCTAACCACCACGTTATCCCGCAGTTGGTTATTAATTAGCAGTTCGGTTTCGGTTTTCGGCATGTTCCTCCCGGGCAATTCCGTACCATTTTTCACGTATCGCACCCAGTACTGCGATGCGTTGACGAGGTAGAGGTGAGAATGGAGATAGAAACCATTCTCACCCTCGGGAGCATATTCCCGACTGTAATCTTGCTTCCCTTCAAGTGGCACGGGTGGAGTAATAATCAGCTGCATACCACTGCAACCACTCAGAATCGCCATCGTAACCACGATTATCCAGATACACTTCTTCATTACATCCTCCTTGCGTCGGGATAGGGGTTAAATTTCTCCTGTACTGTTTCTATAGTGCAAGTTTTCCTTCTTCTTGTCAACTTTTCTTGACTTTTCCTCCTATTCTTTGCATACTATTTTCAGCTTTTATCTTTAACATCATTCTTCTGGAGGTGCATCAATGTTTGAGCTCTGGCACAACACTAGCCCCGTACTGCTGATAACGTTCGCTCTACTGGTGATTGTCACCGCTTTTATTAACGTAAACACGGTTTTCGGCTTCACTCGAAGTGCGGGCACTTTCAATCCTTCGGCCGACGTCCTTGGCTGCCTCGGTGGAATTCTCTTTCTTTTCATCTCTCTCGGCTTTGCGTTGTATATCGGCCACAGCTCGGGAGTTATCCATGGCGCCGGCACGCCACTGCAAAAACTAAGGGTGGGCGAGCCGTATCGCGTAGATGCAGTTGCGAGAGATGCCTTCATCCTTACGCAGGTTTCTACCGGCAGAGAGGCGTACTTTAAAATTCGCATTACGCCCACTCCTCCCCAGGTGGACGACCGTATTCTCATTGATGCTACTGGAGACTGTCATATCGTGCGGCCGAATCAAAAGCCCGTACTCAGTCCTTAAACGTTCCTTTGCGCCCGCATTCATGCGGGCCTTTTTTATTACTGCACCTTGACTTTTTTATTCATTCGTCTCACTATATATTCAGATTTTAACTTTAACAACTGACTGGAGGTTCCTATGTTCCCGAAATCTGCGTCCTTGCAAATCCGAGTTTTGTTCATTTTTTCCTTCCTTTTTGCATTTGCTGGATTATTATTCGGGTTTACTCTCCCCGATTATCTCGCAATGCTTTCGGTAAATCAGCGCTTTCCACTCTTTATGTTGTCCCTTTTCCTCCTCTTTATCGTTGCCATTTTAATGTTTTGTTTCGGGAAAGGTGCCGGCAAGGATGAGCATCGAGGGATGCCTACTAGCGACCTTGTTGCGGGGCAGGTTTATCGGGTGAAGGCGCAGTGCGAAGATTTTTTCCTCCTTTATTGCCACTCAACCAAGCAAACTATTTTCTTCTTCTCTAAAGAGAAGAGGCCTCCCTTGGTTGAACAATGCTTTATTCCTGATTATTCTGGAGACTGGTATTCGGTTGGAGACCCGCCCGAAAAGTCTTGAGGGAATGGTTTGTGATTCCCCGCCCGTTCCGCATCTTGCGGAACGGGTTTTTTGTTAAAATGACTTTTTATACTCTGTCATCCCGAGCCTAACCCTCGGCATTGCGGACGAGTGTGCGGGCGTGCAATGCGCTGGGATGCTCGGGGCTCATAAGGTTTGCGCGCTCCGGGTGTCGAGGGATCTGCAGATCGTACTACAGATTCCTCGGCTCCGCGCAATACCGCTTCACTCGGAATGACATACTCCCACAAAAATGCACGGCAATCGCCGTGCATTTTTATTATTTCTTTAGTTCTGGCTCAATTTCTTTTAAGAATGCGCTTACTTTCTTTACTCCTAGGTCTCCATCTCCACGCTTTCTCACTGCCACGCTCTTCGCTTCTATTTCTTTATCGCCTACTACTAAGAGGTAGGGGATGCGCTTCATTTCCGCTTCGCGAATCTTTTTCCCAACACTTCCATCATAGTCAGCCACTTCAACGCGAGCACCGAGCGCTTCGAGTTGTGCTGCAACTTCTTTTGCATATGCAAGATGCCCTTCGCCTACGTTGATCACTTTTACTTGCACTGGTGAAAGCCATGTTGGTAAATCACCTGCGGTTGATTCGAGTAGAAACGAGAAGAATCGTTCGAATGAACCTAGAATTGCGCGGTGAATAACAACTACTGGCTGTTCTTTACCCTCGTTATCGATGTAGTTCAAGTTAAACTTTTGTGCGGAGTAATAATCTACTTGAATTGTTGCAATAGTATCTTCCTTGCCATAGATATTTTTAATTTGAATATCTATCTTTGGCCCATAGAATGATGCTTCCCCAACTCCTTCCACAAAATCGAGTTTGAGCTTTTTCAAAACATTCTTTAGTACATTTGCACCCTCATCCCAAATCTTTTTATTCTTCACGTCGCCAAACTTCTCCTTATTCTTGAAGTCGGGAAGTGAGAGACGGAACCAGTAGCCGCTAATATTAAAATCGTCGTATACCTTTTTAAATAAATCGAGGATCCCAATGATTTCTTTTTCTAGTTGATCTTGTGATGCGTAGATGTGTGAATCATTTTGAGTAAACCCGCGCGTGCGAATCATACCGTTTAATGTTCCTGATCGTTCAAAACGAAACACTGTTCCAAACTCAGCCATGCGCAACGGAAGGTCACGATAACTCATTAATTTATGGTTATAAATTGAGTGGTGATGCGGGCAATTCATCGGGCGCAAATAATATCGCTCGCCTTCGATTTCAATCGGCGCGTACATATCGTCCTTATAATGCGCAAGATGTCCTGACGTTTTATAGAGCCCTTCTTTTGCAAGAATCGGCGTTAATACGTGCTTATATCCAGCCTTTTGCTCCTTTTCGTACATATAACTCTCGATGAGATGACGAATAAGGTATCCGTTTGGTAACCACAGGGGAAGTCCTTTTCCAATCTTTTCATCCATCATAAACAACTCTAACTTTTCAGCGAGTACACGATGATCTCTGCGCTCTGCTTCTTCTAACATGTGCAAGTGCGCTTCAAGCTCTTCTTTTGTTTCGAATGCGAGCCCGTAAATACGGGTAAGCATCGGATTTTTTTCTGATCCTTTCCAGTACGCTCCCGCAAGCTTTTGTAATTTAAATGCTTCTGGATTTATTTCTTTTGTGGATGCAACATGCGACCCTGCGCATAAGTCAGCAAAAATAACTTCCTTACCATCTTTTGTGGCATACATCGTCGGCTCTTTGCCGTCCTTCTTTAAATCTTTTATGAGCTCAAGCTTGTATGGCTGCGCTTTAAAGAATTTCTTTGCGTCATCATATGTTGTCTTTTCTTTTTTAAACACCAACTCCTTATTCATCAGCCCGCGCATACGATTCTCAAGAACCTGCAAATCCTTATCAGTTACTTTTGCGGTTCCAAAATCAAAATCGTAATAAAACCCGTTTTCAATTACTGGGCCAATACCAAGCTTTGTTCCTGGAAACTTTTTTAACACTGCCTCCGCCAATAGGTGAGAAAGTGAGTGCCGTACCTTTTCGATGTTATTATTTGATGCCGCTTTTTTCACGGTCTTTTTAGTTGCTTTCATAGTTGTTTTAATACCTTTATTAAACGCCAAAGCGAACAAAATTGCAAAAACCCTATTCTCTCCGCTATAACAAAAAGGGTCTCGCTCGTGCGAGACCCAAAACCGTATCAGGGCAATTTCATTGCCTCAATTGAAAGAGCTTTCTTTTTCCCCGTTATGCCGTTTACTTCGTATCGCACAAGAACCTTTGATGCGTGTCTGACGGCGTCATAGAGCTTTCCGTCGACCACCATAGTTGCTTTCTCTTTTTCGCCCCAGCCGACCGTAAGTCTCCACTCGCAGGTCCAATTAACCGATCCACTTTCAATTTGAATATAGGAAATGTGCTTCTCTTGCACCTCTCCTACAACTTCACACTTCTTTTTCAACCGCCATCCCATGATAATCGGATAGAGTAGCACGATGAAAATCGTCGCTACCGCTCCTACGATAAACTTCCCTTGCCAGCACCCCATCATTATCTCCAAGTAGTCCACGGCGCACCCTTTCGTCTCGTTGATAATATGCTGATATAAGTAAATCTCTTTTACTCTTTGGTGTCAATTTTATTCTCTTACAAATATTTTTCTTGACATTCCTCCCTGCCTGCGGTATTTATTATTCAGCAACTTTTCATCAACCCCTAACAGAGGAGTAGGACGATGCAGAAAATTTTTGGTATTTTTATGGCGCTCGTGATCTCAGTTTTGTTTACTTCGTTACCGGCTTTTGCCGAGTGGGACCCTCAAATTCCCACGCCCGAACAGACGCGCGCAATGCTCGCACCTCCGAGTGCCGGCCCTGAAGCTCCCTTGCCTCAGAACCTGATTTACCAGTCCGGCGTCAACACCAGCTATGACATGGATTGGGCGCGCCTCCAGTACCTAAAGGCGCTTAGTCAAAATAATTTTGAGACGTGCCAAAGTCTGTATAAAGGCAACACGATTCTCCTTCTCGCAGGGAGAATCCCCACAGCACACGTTTCCAATCTTGTTTTCCGGGAATTACAGGCTGATGTTTTTTGTCTGACAGCACAAGCCCAGGCCCTCGAATACGAACGTCTTCTCGACAATCTCATCCCGCGCTACATTCGCAGGATGGAATAATCCTGCCCAAGCATACCACTTTCAAGGAGATTACCGATGAGGAACCTTGTTTTAATGTTTATGGCAATAAGTGCGCTGCTTCTGTCTTTCGTAAACCCCTCCCTGAGCTGCGACGTCGCTTCGCTGACTCTGCCGACAAGGCAGGCTGTTAAGCCTTGCTTGAACACCAGCCTCCCGACAGACTTCGTTATCCTTTCGGGCGATTTCGACATTCGTCGCTTCAATGAGCTTCGCGCAGCTGCTTTTAACGTCGCGTCTGAGCGCAACTTCGCGCAAAGTGCTGCCCTCTATAAGCAGGTTGAAAAGATCCTCAATAGTCGCGGCCTTGAGCAGAACGAGCTCGAGGAGGCCGTTTCTCTTGAAACGCTCGCCGGCTCACTCTTTCACTTGGCAACTTGGCAATACGACCAATACCAAGAAATTCAGGGACGACTACAAGCCACGGCTTCGCAGTAGTTACAAGTTTCGTTTACGTACCAAAAAGCCGGCGCATGCGCCGGCCTTTTTTATTACACAAGCTCTACCGCTCCTTCGCAAATGAATTTCATTTCTGAGTCTTTCGCAGAAAGTTTTCCTTCGGCAACGATAAGCTTATTTTCAGTCCACAGATTTGGATTGCGTGCGAGTGTTTCCGTAAACACAATCGCTTCAATACTTTCGTTTGCGTCTTCTATGCGCGCAAACGCCATTGCCTTTCCATTCTTGGTTGTAATTTTTTTAACTCCTGTCACTACTCCAGCGATGCGATGCTTATTTTGATCTTTTTGATCGATCAATAATAAATCGCGAATCGTCTTTACCTTATATTGCATCAGCTGCGCCTTATGTTCGGACAGAGGATGATCGGAAATATATAATCCCAACAATTCTTTTTCCCAATTCAACTTATCCTTTTTCGAAATTGGCTCTGCATCTCTAAGATTCAAAACACTCTTCGAATATACTGTCCCGAATAAATTGTTCTGATTATTTGTTTCGTTCTTTTTGATTGTTTGTGAATAGCGCAATATTTCATCCATGTTTGCGAGAATTTTTCCTCGCTCAAGCTTGAATGAATCGAATACTCCTGCTTTCGTTAAACTCTCAATCGACTTCTTGTTAATGTCTTTGTGCTTTACGCGCGTCAACACATCCTCGAGGCTTTCGTACGGTCCGTTTTGCTTTCTCTCTTCGATAATAGCTTCAACTACTGCGGATCCGACGTTTTTAATAGCGAGCAATCCAAAGCGGATATTATTATCTTGCGGTGCAAAGTTTACTGCACTTTCATTGATGTCGGGTGGAGCCACGGTAATGCCGTGCTTTTTCGCTTCATCAATCAAGAATGCAATACGCTCAATGTCGTCACTCTCCGAATTAAAGAGTGCGGTCATAAACTCAATCGGATGGTGCGCTTTTAGATATGCTGTTTGGTATCCTATTAATCCATAACAGACACTGTGCGATCGGTTGAATCCGTACTTTGCAAACGGTGGAAACAATTCCCAAATCTTTCGCGCGGTCTTTTCGTTGATGCCATTAGCAATCATTCCGTCAATCAGCTTAAACTCCTGTTCGTCGAGCAACGCCTGAATTTTTTTACCGATTGCCTTGCGCAATGTGTCTGCCTCTGCAAGTGTGTACCCTGCAAGGTCGCGCGCAATGCGCATCATCTGTTCTTGGTAGATACCAATACCGTATGTCTTACCAAGAATCGGTTGTAGCAATGGATGCAATAGCTTCACCTCTTCGCGACCATACTTTCTATTAATATAGTCGGGGATAAGTTCCATCGGCCCCGGGCGATAGAGCGCAACCATAGCGACCACGTCTTCAAATTCAGTAGGCTTCAACTCTTTTAAGTAGCGCCGCATACCCGCTGACTCAAATTGGAACACGCCCACCGTATCTCCGTTTTGCAATACTTCAAACGTTTTTGGGTCATCGAGCGGAATCTCCGAAATGTTTATTAACTCGCCCGTACTTTCCTGCAATAAGCGCAATGCCTCTTCTATAATAGTAAGGTTTCGCAATCCAAGAAAGTCCATCTTAAGCAGCCCGAGCTTTTCTATAATGCCTTGCTCAAATTGCGTTATGACTGAATTTTCATTTTGTGGCGATCGTTGTAATGCCACAACGTTCGTTAGTGGCTCTGCCGCGATAATGATTCCACAAGCGTGTACTGATGCGTGTCGGGCAACTCCTTCTAATTTCTTTGCAGCGTCAATTAATTTTTTTGCATCAGGGTTTGTATTGTACAGTGTTCGCATCTCTTCCACTGCATCAAGCGCCTGCGCAAGATTCTTTACTGGTGTTGGGGGAGCGGGGACAAGTTTTGCAACCTGATCGCAAAATGCGTACGGCAATCCAAGCGCACGTCCTGCATCACGAATAGCAGCGCGTGCCGCCATTGTTCCGAATGTAATAATTTGCGCAACACGATCAGCTCCGTATTTTTCTCGCACATAATTTACCACTTCGTCGCGTCGCTTATCGGCAAAGTCGATATCAATATCCGGCATCTGAATACGATCTGGATTTAAAAATCGCTCAAAAAGTAAATCGTATTTTATTGGATCTACGTCGGTGATTGTTAACACATATGCAACAAGACTTCCTGCTGCCGAACCACGCCCTGGCCCTACTACTACTCCATGGTCGCGTGCCCATTTAATAAAATCTTGCACGATAAGAAAGTAATCGGCATAGCCCGTGTTACGAATAACACGGATTTCGTACTCCATTCGGTCCTGCACTTCTTGTGTAATTTCTTTGTACCGTGAAGAAAGCCCTTCTCGAATAATCTTTTCGAGATAGTCCATACTGTCCATTCCTCCTGGTGTTTCGAACTTCGGCAAGCGCACAACGTCGAGTTCAAGCTCTACATTGCATCGTTCGGCAATCTTATTTGTGTTCTCGATTGCCTCGGGAATATCCGCAAACCATTCGGCCATTTCTTCTGCCGAATTCATTGCATAATTTTCCGTCATCATCGACATACGCCCTGTATCATTTACCGTGTTGCCGGTTTGTACTGCAAGAAGAATATCTTGGTACTCTGCGTCTTCGGGTCTGGCATAGTGAATATCTTTTGTTGCAACCACAGGGATGTCTAACTTTTTTGCAATTTCCCGTAACCCTTTTACTGCGATTGCCGCGTCAGGAATATTTGGTAAGTGCCATAGCTCAATAAAGAAATTTCCTTTCCCGAATAAATTTACATATTCTTTTGCTTTTGCTTCTGCCTCCTCCATTCGTCCGTGCAAACAAAATTGTGCTATTTCTCCACCGAGGCACCCTGATAATGCGATGAGTCCTTCATGCCACTTTTCTAAAATCTCTTGATCGATCCGTGGCTTATAATAAAACCCCTCCAAGTGCGAGCTGGAAGATAACTTTAATAAATTCTTCCACCCGGTTTCATTTTCACAAATTAAGGTGAGGTGGTTATAGTTTTCTTTTGCTTTTTTCCCGACGCCAGAGCTTTCATCTTTTACAAGTTGTCGGTCATGTCGGCTGCCCTTTGCTACATAGGCTTCAAGCCCTAAAAGGGGCTTTATTCCTGCCTTTTTTGCCTTTGAATAAAATTCTACCGCTCCATATAGGTTGCCGTGATCGGTGAGCGCAAGTGCCTCCATGCCGAGTTCTTTTGCTCGATCTACAAGATCATCGATCTTTGCAAGGCCGTCGAGCAGGGAATAGTGTGAGTGGGTGTGGAGGTGGACGAATTTCATAGCAGAAGAGGTTGGCGGTGTTACCCCCATTATACGAGAAGAATCAGGTTTGTAAACAAAAAATATTTATTCTTTTCTCCCTATTGACAGCTTTCTAAAATCCATTACTATGTATCACAAATAAAGGTCATATTTATTACTTTTACCAATTAGAAATTTTAAATGACACAAGAACGCATTGCCACTCCTATACTGAACTATTCAGAAAGTGAAGACCTTATCTTTGAGATAGGGGATGAAGAGCCTACAACAACCAAGAAATCTGCAAACGATGACCGTGTTGGATACGGTCATGAAGTTGAGCCGGATGAGGAATCTGATATTGTCGAAGAGGATGATGACATCCTTGACGAATTCTCTGATTTTGACTGGGACGACGAGGAAGAGCCCGCTGAATAAGTATTCGAAAAAAAGACTGTAGTAATACGGTCTTTTTTGTTAGTTTTTCATAATTTTAGTACACTATATAGATACTCCTTTTTGTATTATATTGACTTTCCGTAATTTTTATCGTGTAATTCCCATTTACTCATTCTCCTATGACCACATCTACTCATCCCCATAAACGAGCTGACCACAAAAGGCGCAATCTTATTATTAAGATTATCTCCATATCTATTGTTCTTATCGTTGCACTTGGTATCGCTGGTGTTATACACGTAGCGCGTATCGCTAAGAATTTGCCTGACCCACAAAAATCGGGCAGTTGGCAAATGCAGGAATCGACCAAGCTGTATGACCGAACGGGGGAGATTCTTTTGTATGAGGTAAACGCACAAGGAAAACGCACTGTTATTCCATTTGACCAGATTCCAACAAATGCAAAGAATGCAACTGTTTCCATCGAGGATGCAGGGTTTTACAGCCACTCTGCAATTGACCTTATCGGTATTTTTCGCGCAGTGTTTATTAACCTTATGAGTGGCGAAATTACGCAAGGAGCATCCACTATCACGCAGCAGTTGGCAAAAAATGCATTCCTTACGCCAGAACGCACGTATGCGCGAAAGATTAACGAAATTATTCTCGCATTTTGGATTGAACGGTATTACAGTAAGGATGAAATTTTAAATCTCTATCTTAATCAGATTGCGTACGGCGCCGGTGCTAACGGCATTGAAGCAGGGTCGCAAACTTATTTTGGAAAATCTGCTAAAGACTTAACACTTCTTGAAGCTACAACGCTCGCGGCTATTATTCAGCGCCCAAGCTATTATTCCCCTTGGGGCTCTCATAAAGCAGACCTTATTAAGCGCAAGGATCGTGTCTTGGAAGAAATGTACGCTGCGGGGCATATCTCCCAGAAGCAACGCGATGACAACTTAAAAATATCTCCTCGTTTTCTTGAACAAAGTATCGGTTCTATTAAGGCACCTCATTTTTCCATGGCGGTTCGCGACTATCTTCTTAACAAGTATGGGGAAGATGTTATTAATAAAGGCGGTTTGAAAGTTATTACTACGCTTGATTACAACCTCCAACAAGTTGCAGAACGTGTTGTAAAAGAGGGGGCTGCAAACAATGCCGAATTATATAAGGGACATAATGCTTCCCTTGTTGCGCAAGACACTAAAACAGGACAAATTCTTTCTCTTGTTGGGTCTGCTGATTATTTTGACGAAACAATTGATGGTAATTTTAACGTTGCTATTCAGGGGTTGCGACAGCCAGGATCATCCATTAAACCGTTTGCGTATATGACTGCATTCCAAAAAGGATACACGCCTGAAACTATCCTTTTTGACGTTTCTACTGAGTTCGATACGAGTGGAACAGTGAGTTATCGTCCTGAAAACTACGATCATACCTATCGCGGCCCAATTAATTTGCGCGATTCATTGGCACAATCAATAAACGTGACCGCTGTTAAAGCACTCTATCTCGCGGGTCTTGATGATACAATTAAAAATGCTTTTGATTTTGGTCTTTCTACGTTAACCGACCCAAAGCGATACGGCCTTTCATTTGTTCTTGGAGGAGGAGAGATTCGGTTGTTCGATATGGTTGGCGCCTATTCTGTTCTTGCACAAGATGGCATTAAACATCAGCAATCCCTTATTTTAAGTGTTGAAGATGCCCGAGGAAATCTGTTAGAGAAATATCTCGATCGTTCAACACAAGTTATTGAGGCTCAATATCCTCGTATGATTAATGATGTTCTTTCGGATCCGGAAGCTCGACGCCCTCTTTTTCAAAACAGCTTTGATTTAACGGTATTCCCTGATCGTGATATTGCCTTAAAAACAGGAACAACAAACGATTATCGGGATGCTTGGGTTTTTGGTTATACTCCTTCGCTTGTAGTAGGTGTTTGGGCGGGGAATAACGACAATACACCAATGCAACGCAGTGGTGGTAGTATCCTTGCGGCAGTTCCTATTTGGAACGGTTTTATGGCTGAAGCATTATTAACGCAACCGACGGAAACATTTACTCGTCCTGAGCCCGTTTCTGTCGCAAAACCAATGTTCGATGGCAATTATCTTTCTAACGGAGAGATACATTCCATACTCCATTACGTTGATCGTGCAGATCCTACTGGATCTATCCCTGGGAATCCTTCTCAAGACCCCCAGTACCCGCTCTGGGAAGCCCCTGTACGCACGTGGGCAATCAACAACGGATAACACATCAAAAAAATTGCTTCGTCGTCTGACGAAGCAATTTTTTACAAACTTTATTTTTTAGGGTGTTATATTTTTTCACTCCGACTTTATCGGCATGATTATATAAAAATAATCAGTTACATTCATTGGCTTTATAATCGCTGGTTTGTTATCCCCATTTAATCCAATAGTCACATTTTCTGTGGTAATACTTTTCATACCATCGAATAAGAATTTCCAGTTAAACACAATCTCCATCGAATCTCCTTTTATTTTTGCAGGAATAAGATACTGGTTTTCTCCTAAAATCGGGTTTGATGAGAATAATTCAATATTCTTTACACCCTCTTTAATAATAACCCGAATTTCATTCATCTTATCCGAGAATGCTCCTGTTAATTTAAGTGCATTAACTAGCTGATCTCTATTTACAATTACTTCGATTGATGTTTCTTTCGGGATAATCTGCTGATAATCAGGAAAATCTCCGTTAATTACACGAGAAACGAGTTCGAATTTTTCAGTTCTAAATAATATTTGGCTTTGATCAAAATAGATCTTTATCTTTTCATCATCCTTTTCCGACATTATCCGCACAAGCTCTTGAATCGTCTTTAGTGGAACAATCATCTTCACTTTCTGTTCGATATTCGCTTTATATCTATTTTCATTAATCGTTTTTTCCGCAAGACGGAAACTATCGGTTGCAGCAAACTTCACGAAATTTACTTGATAATCAAAGAGTATTCCTCCAAGTTCAGGACGAATCGCTGATCCTTGGCTTGCGGTAATAATCGAGAGGAATGAATCTTTTAGTAATCCACTTTCTATTTCGATATATTCCTTTTCGTTTTCTATTTTCGGAATAATTGGAAACTCTTCTTTCTTTGTTCCTTGTATTTTAGCCTGATAATTCTCTGTTTTAATAATCAAGTTATTCGCTTTTGTTTCCAAACTAACGCGCTCGCTCTCGAGATTATTAATAATCGAAGAGAGGACACTTAGCGGAACGGTAATACTCCCATCCTGTATCACTTTTGCAGGGATAACACTTGCTATCGCCATTTCTAAATTTGTTACTGAAAACTTTATTTTATTTTCGTGTGTTTCAATAAGACAATTTTTTAAGATTGGGAGTGATGCATTTTCAGACCCAATCTTCCCAAGGGAAGCGATCCCTTCACGTAAATTTGTTTTCAGTACAATTAGTTCCATAGGTAAAATTTTATACTCAGTGCATTCATACTATATCTATTACTATATTATATTAAAAATAGTAGTAGGAGTAGTAGGGGTGTGGACAGTGTGGATAAGTGGATATAAAGGAGTAACGGAGCGGATTTTTTAAGAATTATTTTTGTGGATAACAGGGGAGTAATAAATCACTTACTGTTGATAACTTCTTTAATAGAAGATATCTTATTTGCTATTTTTTGATCAGAGGTAAGTAACTTCCCGATTTTATCACATGCGTGCATAACAGTTGAGTGGTCTCTTTTCCCCATCTTATGCCCGATATCTGAGTAGGACATCCCAAGGAGATCCTTCATGAGAAACATAGCAATTTGACGAGGCTCAACAATTTCTTTTCGTCTTCCTTGATCAGTTAAATCCTTTTCGGTGAGTTCGAAGAAGTTAGAAACAACTTGCATAACCTGATTCGGGGTTACATTCTTAAACGAATGTTTTGTTGTTTTATCAATAATATCTTCTACAATCGAGCGCGTAACTTCTACGCCTTTTACGTCTTGATAAAACATAATCTTTTTCAAAACACCTTCAATTTCTCTAATATTTCGCTGCATTTTTTCAGCGATAAACTCAGTAACTGAGTCTGGGATTGAAATATGTTCCTGTTCAAGCTTCTGTTTAATGATAGCGAGGCGCATTTCATAGTCCGGATACGATATATCCACAATCATTCCACTACTAAAGCGAGAGCGTAGGCGTTCCTCAAGAATAGAGGTTTCGTGTGGAGGACGATCAGAGGAAAGAATAATCTGCTTATCGTTGTCGTATAGCGCGTTGAATGTGTGGAAAAATTCTTCCTCACTCGCAGCTTTACCGGCGATAAATTGAATATCGTCGATAATAAGTACGTCTACTGAGCGATATATTCGCTTCATATCCTCCATTCGCTTGTTTTTAATAGAAAATACGATGTCATTCACGAACTTTTCCGATGGAATATACTTTACTTTAATAGTATTCCCATGGGTTTGGCGTATCTGATTGCCAATAGACTGCATCAAATGGGTCTTTCCAAGGCCGGAACCGCCATAAATGAATAGTGGGTTGTATTTCTTTCCCATGTCTTTAATAACGGCAAGGGAAGCTGCATAGGCGAGTTCATTTGAAGATCCTACAACATAGGATTTAAAGGTATATTTAGGGTGTAAATTTGTCTCAGCGTCTATTTTAAACTCGTCAAATGTGGCCTGTTGAGGTATTGAGGAGTGTGATTTCTTTGCTTCCCCTGTTGTTTTCTGAGGTTCTACAGGCATAATTGCCACAATATAGCGCACTTTTCGTACGGAATCATCAAGAGAAATAAGGATTTCTAGGATGGATTTATGGTACTTATTTTCCACCCATTCCTTTGCAAAGTTATTAGCAAGGGAGACAACAAGTTCCCCTTCTGGAGATCGGTCAATAAGGCGGCTGTTTTTAAACCAAGTCAAAAAATTTGGCTGGGTCATTTGTACTTCGAGCTCCGCTAAAGCGGATTTCCAGAGTTGATCAAGTTCCATTGGTGTAAGAAATAACTAAAACTCACTTCTCGTGGGTTAATACATGCATTATACATATTTCTAAAAGTAATGCTAATAGTGTGGAAAACTTTATAAATGGGGAATAGGTGTGGATAACTCGTATGCCCCGCATTAATACTGGCTTAAACCGCTTTTACTATTGACATATATATTCAAAAAATTGGCTTATAAAAAGGTTTTAGAAGTTGTCCCGTGAGTTATCCACATAAGGAAAATAGGCAATAATCAAGAAGTAATAAACAAAAATAATGGAATGATGTAACGTCGTTCCTCAGCTCCTGTCATTCCCGTGAAGACGGGAATCTAGGGTTTTTAAATGTACTTTTTTCTAGAAAAAAGTACCCTCGCCGGCTTCGTGTGGGAACAAATACTTCGCCGGCATGCCGGCACGTTGCACACTTGCTCTACTCGCTAGCAACGCCAAGGCTCAAGTCACGAACCAGAAATATTTCGGGGTCGCCTCCAAAACAGCAGAAGCTCGGAACTCGCACGCCAAGGGTAGGCGCGCTCAAACACCGAGCCCATTCGGCAAGCTCAGGGTAAAGCTTCTTCCGATATTTTTCCAGCACCCTTGATCCGAAATATTCCCATGTTCGTAGGTAAAGCAAGGAGAAGGCCTAGCTTCTGCTCTTGCATTTTCTTAACAATTCCGATATAGTAGACCATTATGTCAGTCACATACCAACCAAACAAGCGAAAACGAGCTCGAACACACGGGTTTTTGGAGCGAACTTCGACTCCAGGTGGACGACGGGTTCTTATTGCACGACGCCGGAAGGGACGGAAGCAGTTGACCGTTAAAAAGGCCTGTTAAACGATTAAATTTGGCGATTTGCGTTGTCGCCTTCCTCGTTTGTTCCCGCGAAGGAGTTTACTCCATCTTGGTCGCAAGCCTCGTCGGCTTCTCGCAACTCATCCAAATTAAAGCGTTTAATAATTCTTACGGAATGCTCGCAAAGCGTTACAAGTTGAATATCGGAGAATTTATCGAAAAAAGGCCTACTTTTGTAAAGAAAGGCCCTTTTTTTGCAGTAAAAATAATAGGAAATGGACTTTCCTACAGCCGTTTTGGTGTGGTGATAGGGAAAAAGGTAGATAAACGGGCAACGGAGCGCAATAAAATCCGCAGAATGTTCTACCGTATTATTCGAGAAAGAAATCTTGTCATGACTCCCGGGCAAGATATTATGATCGGAGTGTTCCCTGAGATCAAAAAACTCTCCCAAGAAGAAATAGTAAAAATTGTAAGAGAATTTGTATTTGTAAAATAAACGCTCGGTCTTATTAATGAGGCCGAGTGTTTATTTTGAGTATCCACATCGTCCCCCCCCTAGGTTAACTCATTTTTCTCCTATTATTATCATACAAGCAACCTTTCCCCTTATCTTATTAAAAAGTGCGTATTGGTCTGCTATTTCTTCAGGGAACACAGGTTCTTTGATGTTTAGTACTTTTAACCCCGCATTTAGAATTGCCGTAAAGTGATCTTGTAATGTGGTATGTATAACACCCACTTCAAAAAAATCACCTTGCACGGTTTTAAGCTTTGCCTTGAATTGCTTACCCCTACTTTTAATATAGTCGTATGTATCGATTTCGTATTTAGCCGCATCACCAAAATCAGTTATCAGCTCTAAAATAGGATGTGGCATTAATAAAATAAATTTTCCCCTACTTTTTGTAACTCTTGAAATCTCTTTATAAAATTTCAGCAAATCTTCTTGATTCAAATAATTAGTAATATATGTTCCAACGCACAGGTCAATTTCCGAATCTTTAATACTAATTAGGTCAACCGCATTACCGACTCGATAGTCGATGCCTAATGTATCGATTTGTTCTCTTGCTATGGCAAGTTTGATCATTTCTTCGGATAGGTCAACTCCTATAACATGCTTTGCGATGCGCGCAATTTTTCTCGTAAAATAACCCTCCCCGCATCCGATATCTAAAACAATCTGGTCAGCTCCGAGGGATTCAATGATTGCATAAGTTTCTGGGCGACCACAGAAATCACTCTTATGTTTAGGCTCATCTCTGTGCCATTTTGTTGCTTGATGGTCGTAATCAATTGTCATAGTCATATTTATTAGTTACTTTGAAATTCTTCAGTTCTTCAAAAATAATTGACCAAATAGCCCCGAATAAGAACGCACGCTATTGTTAGAAGTACTATGTGGCTGGGTACTTATCATGCTAATTCTAAAAATAATATCGAACTAACTCCAAGGGTTATGCCAACCATTTGTAGAGGAGAGAGCGGTTCTTTAAAATAAGCCCAACTAATAAGAGAAAGCGTGGCGATATTTACAATAACAAAAATAGTAGAAGCGACAGCTATATTTTTATATTTAAAACTATACGAAAGGAAAACTAAACCAACAAGATAGACGAGTAATCCGAATATAAATAAAAGGCGGTCATTATTAAGAACCCATTTTTTCATAATGATATCACCCACCGTAAGGGTGCATCCGCCAAGAAAGAGTAGTAGGTAAGGAAAATAATGCATTGGGGTAAGGTATATTTCTTAGCATACCAACCTCACTCATGTCTGTCTATGTATCAAAAATGTCTATAACTATTGCTATAGCAATAGCTATAGACACTTATTAAGAATAAAGAGTGTTGCATTGTTTTAAAACAATACTAAGCCTTTTACTTGGATGTATATAAATAATTTTCATGCTTATTTAGCTAACTTATTTTTCCACAATCCTTTAATTGAAAAGAATGTGGTTGTGGCTACGAGCGCTCCGAGTGTGTCGGCAAGCATGTCTTTTTGTGCGTCCCAAATATCTCCCTGTGACCCGAGGTAGGCTATGCCCGCTTCTGGGTTTGCGGTTGCTGCATAAATCCATTCGATAAGCTCATAGCTCATCGCGAGCGAGGCGATAACAAAAACGGGGTAGGTGAATAAAATAAATTTACTGGAAACTAATTTGCGTACAAAGAGCCATTCGGCGATTGCGAATGCATAAAAGCCAACCGAGAAATGCGCAATGCGATCAAAGTGGTTACGAGAGAAATCAAACATATTCGTTATCCATCCAAACGGAACATTCGCAAAGGTATAATGCCCACCTATGGTGTGTAAATAAATAAGTACAAACATAAGAACGTACGCCATGTTTGAGAAGCGAATTTTTAAGGCATACAAGGCTACGATGGCGGCGATAATAAGCCAGACGGTTAGATTTTCCACAAACCATGTTGCCATGTCGACTGGATTAATTGCGAGTACTAAGAATTCGATAGCGTATATTCCAAGAAGCCAGTAAAGACATTTTGACGATTTTTGCATAAAGGAATGTATTAAAAGTTAATACCTATATAATGCGGCCTAGCGGAATTGATGTAAAGTACAAAAAACCTACCCAGTGTGGGTAGGTTTTTAGCTTAGATCAGTTGATAATTAATTTCCTTTACCCCATTAACTGCCTTTAGCTTAAAAATAAGTTTCTCAGCCTTTTCCTTGCTATCTATATCACATAAGATTTTAATAATAGGAAACGCAGTTTTTGAGGGAGGGTGAATATTGGTCAGATTAAGAATGTTTACTCGGGCACGAGAAATAACACTTGAGATATCCTTTATTAATCCCAAACGGTCACTTGCAGTGATGCGTATTTCAAGCTGTGGCCCCTTGCGCAATACCGATGTTTCTTTACGAATAACACTGCGAATATGCTGCTTTGCAGCAGATGTTTTTGCTATCTTAAGCCACGACTCAGAAGGCTTTTTATTTTTCTGCACCAAGATGTCTACGAGGTCGCCTGATTCAATCTGGTAATCAAGCGGAACCATTTTGTTATTCACCTTTGCTCCTACGCAATGGTCGCCAATTTCGCTATGAATTTGGTACGCAAAGTCGATAGGGGTTGAGCCGGTAGGTAGGTCGATAACTTCGCCTTTCGGTGTGATGGCAAAAACGCGATGCTTAAAGAAGTCTATTTTTAGCGACTGCACAAATTCGTCTGGTCCGGTAAAATCTTTTTGCCAATTACGGAGCTGATTAACCCAGTTGAGATCAGCCTGCTTTACGGAGAAGGATTTATCTCCTGCGATAAATTCTTTAGACGTCTTTGCTTGGCTGTATGCCCAGTGAGCGGCGATACCGTTCTCCGCTTCCTCATGCATTTGTAGTGTTCGAATTTGTATTTCGGTCACTCGCTTGTCTTCGCAAAAGACGGTCGTGTGAAGACTCTTATATCCGTTTGGTTTTGGAAGCGCTATATAATCCTTAATACGACCGGGCATCGGCGGCCATAGTTGGTGCACCATGCCGAGCGCGCTATAACATTCTTCGACGGTGTTTACGATAACGCGAAGCGCAACAAAGTCATAAATTTGCTCGAGGTTCATGTCGGACCTGAGTAATTTTTTATATAAACTCGAAAGGCGTTTTGCGCGGTAATCTATTTTTATCGGCTCTATGTTTGCTTTCTTAAGTGCAGTACGCAAAAGAGGCTCAACGCGTTCAAGATATTGTACGCGCTCTTCATACTGTTCGCTTACATTTTTCTTCATCCATTCATATTCTTCCGGATGGAGATACATAAACGTAAGATCCTCCAGCTCACCCGAAAGATTTTGCATACCAAGGCGGTAGGCGAGTGGAGCGTATATTTCCAGCGTTTCCAGCGCGATACGCTTTTGTTTTAGGGAAGGGACAGACCCAAGGGTGGTCATGTTATGTAAGCGGTCTGCGAGCTTCACAAAAACAACACGAAGGTCTTCGCTGATTGCGAGAATCATCTTACGCAGATTCTCCGCTAAATGCTCCATACGCTCATGCTCTGTTTTTACAGAGGTACGATATTTAAGATGTCCAAGCTTTGTTACGCCGTTTACTAAAAAGGCGATTTCTTCTCCAAAGTCTTTCTGTAACGTCTCGAGTTTATATGAGGTGTCTTCAACAGTGTCATGAAGCAACCCCGCGGCAATTGTCGCTGTATCAAGATCCCAGCTTGCGAGGGTGAGCGCTGTTTGGAACACGTGGTTAAAGTATGGCTCTCCAGAATTCCGTTTTTGGTTTTCGTGCGCTTTTTGCGAAGTTAAGTAGGCCTTTTTTAAAAGCTCAACTTCGGCGTCGGATAATTTTCTCCGCTTTTCTATTACTTGCAAAAGCGTTTCTAGTGAAGATTTCTGCATAATTATAGTATAGATACTATGTAGTAATTATAACGAATATGCAAACAAGCCGTTTCTTGACGCGCGCGTATATCCATGATTAAATCGGGGTAGCAAATTAAACTTCAGAAGAGAGAGGAAGGGTACTGTGTATGCCATATTTTTATGGAGATTGTAGGCGCAAGGGGATCCGGGTGACACTAAGATCCGCAAATCTAATTCATGCGCTCCTTTCAACAGGCATTTTTACAAACAAAAAATTCTCTGTCCAAGAAATGGAGATGCTCCTTCATTATTTGTGGGAGAAGAGCTCCCAAGCAACGAGTAACTCGCACAACCAAGAAGCATGGATGCGCTTGCAAATCATCCTGCGAAATCGCGGGGTGAGTGTCGAGATTTTCTCTGCGGACGAACGATTGCTTTCCGGCGCGATGGTAAATGCGCCAGCGAAAAATGTGTACCACCTATTGTGGTCTGCTGCCGTTGGACAGCCGCGCTACATCAAGCGCGAGTGGCAACTTCTTGGCAGGCAGCTCTCGTTGTTCGGTATTTTCGTATAACCTGTTTGCAGTGGCCCGTCTTTCGAGACGGGCCTTTTGTATTAGTTGACAGCTTTTGTGCGAATTGGTTTACTAGGGGCAGAATCATATTCTTAATAATTTAATAGAGAGGAGTTGGACTATGTTGCAGACATATTCTGTAGATCAGCTTGAGTACGCGGCACGAAAGTCGGCCGCTTGGCTAACAGTCGCTGGGATTTTTGGAGTACTTGTTTCCTATTATTGCGGATTTTTTACGGGGAAGCTCGATGCGCGGATAGGGGGTGGCCTTATTGTGTACCTGTTGCTCGTGATTATGGTCACGCATTTTTCGGAGGCGCGCGAAAAGGCAAAGTTTGGACACATTAGCGGCGCGGTCATGGAGGTGGTTGAGGGTGAGGTCGTTGGCTACCACCAAGGACCGCTTCTCTACAAGTTTTCTGAGCTGGGTGAGCGGACACTCGTTCCGTTCTCTATAGAGCGAATGACTGTGACGAGGATGATGGCGGTTGCATGGATGCCAGGGTTGATCACGACGTACACAGTTGTAATAACCGTGGGCCCAAACCCGCATCATCTGCAGGAGTACTATGAAGGTGCGTGTCACGGCGTTGAATTCATCACGGGGAAAGTTCTCGGGACGTTTATCTTACAGAGTGCATCCCAAGAGTGGCCATTTCCTGAAATAAGCGCGCGAACGCAAAAAGGAGAGGGTGTATATACACTAACCTCCTCAATGCGGGATTTGCTTGCAAAAGAATTGAGAAGTCACGGGTTGTTGCTCTATCACGCGAGTGATTGCTCGGTCGGCGTGTGGCCGTTCCTTGAGAGTAAGAAAGGATGCGTTAGGAAAAGTGAACTTATGTAATAAGGGGCCCGCTTAAAAAGCGGGCCATTTTTTATGTATGTAAAAAGTAAATACGAGATCCCTCGTACGTCTAATGATATATACAACGTGCATTTTTCCTTCTCACCTTCTTTTTAAAAGTGTCTATAACTCTTGCTATAGCAAGAGTTATAGACACTTGGGAGGCTATGATAGACATAAAAAACAGACATATTTTACAGTAGGGTATTTTTTATTTTGATTAAGAAGAGATAACCCTTGCGAGCTGATTAAATGCTCTTGAGTTGACAGCCCTGCAAAATTTGTGGTATTGACTACTCAGGACACAAACAACTTAAAAAAGAAATGGAGAGCTGGAAATGAAGATTTATACGTGGGAAGAAGGGATGAAGGCGAAGCAAGGAATTGCCACGCTTAGCATTGTATGCGTGTTTATTTTCGGAGTGCTCGCGTTATGGGGGCTTCGCACTGGGTGGATTGAAGTATTTGTTGGTTCACTTATGTTTGCGGGGGGTATCGCGGTGTTGGCAGTAAACCGGCTAGATACATTTCGGGCTTTTGGGCCGGCGTTTATCGTCGACGCCAAACAAAACGTGCTCGGGTACTATCCGGAGGGAGGGTATGTCCGGAAGAGAGAACTGAAGGAAGGGGGAGGGAAGATCATTCCCCATAAGCTCGGTCCTATCGATGAGAAGCGACAGCTCCGGGCTGTTGTCGACGGAAAGATTATGACGGTTTGCGTGCGTGCTAGAGTATTCTGTCACGCAAAGAAGCATCAACTGTATTTTGACAAGTTCTTGCGGTCTGTTCGTGGTGCGGCGCCAACGCCTAATGAGATTGTCGGCAACCTGCTTGCCGTTTTTCTGCGGCAAAATGAATCTGCGCTTCCAGGGATGTACGACACACAAGGGCAAGACAGCTGTCTTGTAATGGAGCTCCTTGTCGGAGATCTCCTTGCGGGGTATTTGCTTGACGAACTCGCGTCAAGCGCCCTCCAACTCGATGGCGTCGGGTGTAAGGTTGATGTTGAAACGTCCAGTATTTCATAATTTACGGAAGAGACTGCGTAAGGGGCCTAGCTCGTTTGCCAATAGGCAAACGAGCTAGGCCTTATTTTTTAGAAATTTTCTTGACAACCCTTTTAATATAGCGTTGAATAGGGGCAGATTCATTATCAATTTGAAAAGGAGTGTGGCGAGATGAGGATGTATCCAGATGATTACAAGGAAAAAAGGGCGAGAAGAGCATTGCACGGAATCTTTGTTGGTTTATTTGTAGGTATGATCCCCGCCTACATAGGAGCGACAAAAGGGATGGGGCCTATTTTTTGGCTCGGGATAATCGGCATGTTTTTAGTCGCACTCTCCTGCATTTTGTACGCGTACTTTGTTGCTACGAAATTTGCATGGTGTGCAGGGGGTATTCTTGAGGCGCTGGACGGAAAGATTGTCACGTATCACGCGGGACCTTTTTGCTACAAAGTTAAGGAGCTGGCGGGCGTGCAGCTTGTGCCTATTACGTTTAAACCGATTACGGTGACGCGAACATTGCGTACTGGGGTACGGCGAGGAGAGATTCTCTTATATCAGGTCGTATGCGCAGCAATACCCCTTAATCCTCAACTGTTTTACAACGCATTTCTAAGGCCCAATGAGGATGGGGAGCTTACGCCGGAAGATACGATCGGTAGACGAATCGAAGAATTCCTGGCTGAAAATGCCGAGGAAATCAGGCTGTTCTATTATCGAGGGGGCGAACAGTATGTCCTCGACATGACTCAAACAGCTGCCGAGCAGCAACTTGCGCGAGCGCTGGATGAATATGGGTTGCACTGCACCAAAGCAGTCCCCATATGTAAAATAGAAGCCCTGTTCATTTCCTAAACAGGACGAAAATAATACAGGCCCATCCGCTAGCGGATGGGCCTTTTTTTATCCTATTAATTTTGATTGACAACGCATTAAATATATTGTTTAATAAGGACAGATTCATTATCAATTTTGAAGGGAGAAGAGGAATGAGGACATACACTTATGGGCAAAGAGGAAAAGCGTGTAATAAAGCGCTTGCCGTGACAATGGTTGGTGCGATCATCATCTTACTTGCTGATTTATCTCTACCTAAGCCCCAATCTATTCCGTGGGTGTGCGCAGGGGTGCTCCTAGCGGTTTTCGGGCTCGCTCTAATGACCTATGTCGGGTCCCGTTTCAAGCGGTGCGAGGGAAGCGTACTCGAGGTGTTGGATGGGAAGGTTGTTACACACCATGCAGAACCCTTTTACTACAAGCTGAAGGAGTTGGGTGGTGTGCAGCTTGTCTCGGTGCCTATGGACGCCTTCAGTGTTTCGAAAAAAGTCTTCTTTACGGCTGGCCAAGGGGTCGCTTCTTTTGAGCTGGAATGCTTCATAGGTGTCGTAAACTGGCAGAACTTTTATGATGCGTTCTTGCGTCAGGGTGAGTGTCAGACTGCACGAACGCCAAAAGAAGTGGCCGAATTGTCTCTGAGGAGTTTTCTTAAGGGATATTTCTTCTTCGGAAAGATGTACTACGACAGTGGGTGTTCTGAGGAATTTGTCTGCGTGGCAACAACCCCTCTTGCTGAGGCGCATCTTCAACGACAGCTTGCTACGCACGGTCTCGGGTGCTCAATGGTTAAACCCAAGTTTCAGAATGATACGCACTTTATTCTGTGAACCTCTTGATCTGGTTAAAATGCACAAGGCCCATCCGCTAGCGGATGGGCCTTTTTTTATCCAATTAATTTCATGAACGCTTGCTCATTAAGAATAGTAACGCCCAATTCCTCTGCTTTCTTCGCTTTACTCCCCGGGTCAGCGCCCACTACCACGTACGAAGTTTTTTTACTTACCGACTCAGCTGTTTCTCCGCCAAGTTCTCGGATTTTTTCTTTTGCCTCGTCGCGCGACATTGTTTCGAGCGTGCCGGTAAGAACAAATGTTTTTCCTGCAAGTTTTGTGCCCGCAACCTTTTGTTCAATAAAGACCGTAACGCCGAGATCTTCTAAGCGATGTAAAAGTTCGATATTGTGTTTGTCGTTAAACCATTCATGAATACTATTTGCAACAGACGGGCCAACGTCGGGAATTTCTTGCAAGGTTTCGATTGTTAATTTTTGAAATTCTTCAATAACATCAGAAATTTGGAATTGAGTATTAGGAATTGGGAGCGCATTTACTAATGCACGACTTGTCTCTTCTCCAATATGAATAATGCCTAAGCTGTATATAAAACGAGCGAGGGGTATTTTTTTATGTTCGCTCACTTCACGAATAATATTTTCTGCGGACTTTTCACCAAAGCCTTCCATCGTTTTAATATCGCCTTCAGTGAGTGTAAAAATATCAGCAACATCAGAGATTAACCCCTCATCAATAAAGCGGTCGATGATTTTTGGACCAAGGCCACGAATATCAAACGCAGAGCGAGAAACAAAATGGCGAATATTCTCGCTGTTGCGAGCACCGCATTTTTTATTTGAGCAACGATATGCCACGCCATCACGAACAACCGGCGAACCATCGGCAGGGCAGTGTGTTGGCATAACAAAAGCCTTTTCTTTACCTGTGCGCATATCCGTAAGCACCTCGGTAATTTGAGGGATAACATCACCAGCTCGGCTAATGACAACAGTGTCACCGATACGTAACCCAAGCCGTTCGATTTGATCTGCGTTATGTAGTGTCGCATGTGATATAGTGACACCTCCAACTGTGACTGGGCGCATAACAGCGACAGGGGTAAGTGTGCCTGTGCGTCCGATTTGTACTTTAATATCTTCCACAACAGTTGTGGCCTCTACGGGTGAGAATTTATACGCAATACCTCCCCGAGGTGCTTTGCCAACAATACCAAGTGCATTCCATGTTGCGTTGTCATTTGTCATAACGACAATGCCATCAATTTCATAATCGATTTTTTCTCGATGCGTGTCCCAATAATTACGAAATGCAAAAACGTCTTCCAGAGAAGTAAGCGGTTTGTTATGCGGATTTGTTTTAAAACCAAACGCCTTTAATAAAAGATGTTCTTCTTCATGTGTTGTTTGGCCAAGGTCGGTAACGAGTGCGTATTGATATGAATCAAGCTTGCGCGAAGCGATTACTTTTGCATCGAGTTGGCGCACTGAACCTGCTGCGATATTACGTGGATTTGCAAATACTTTCTGCCCTTTTGCCTCCTGTTCTTTATTGATACGCTCAAATTCTTTCTTTGTTAAAAATACTTCTCCTCGAACAACAATGCGCGGTACATTAAAATTAAATGTAGTAATGTTGAGATTAAGCTTCTTTGCATTATCCCGGGCTTCTTCTGGTGAAAGAATAGTAAGCGGAATAGCTTCGACCGTTTTTATATTTTGCGTCACGTCTTCGCCGATAAAACCATCGCCACGTGTGGAGGCTTGCACAAGTGTGCCGTTTTCATACACAAGTTCGATTGCAAAGCCATCGATTTTTAGCTCGCCATAAAAGAGAGGTGGGAGATGAGAGGTGAGAGATGAGAAAGAGGATGTAGAAGAAAGATAATTTTCGTTGCGTTGTGCCCAGTCACGCATATCATCTTCTGAAAATGCATCATTAAAAGAAAGCATCTGTGCTTCGTGCGCAACTTTTTTAAATGCTTTGAGCGGTTTTCCTCCTACGCGCTGCGTAGGAGAGTCGGAAGTAATTAGCTCAGGATATTGTTGTTCAAGGTCAAACAACTCTTTCTTAAGTGAATCGAGTGCTGCGTCGGAAATTTCCTGCGTGTCGAGCACGTGATACAAATAACGATGATGGTTAATCGTTTTGCGAAGTTGCTCTATGCGTGATTGTGCCTGGTCTATTGTCATGGATTTTTTACGGTGTCATTCCCGCGGAGGCGGGAATCTATGTAACTCTGGATTCCCGCCTCCGCGGGAATGACAAATTTACTCCTAGTATACCATATCTACTACAGGGTTTGACAAAAAGGTAATGATAGAGTATGGTATTACTTTCCAAGACATGGAGGAGTAGGAGTGTGCTCACCGGCGCGGTCTCTCGAGATTGTCGGCCAACGAGGCCTCCCTCCTCCATGTTACGGAAGTAGCTCTTTACATAAAAATCGATGACAAGTGTTGGGGTGTAGCTCAGTAGGTAGAGCGTCTCTTGGTTTTATCGCGACCTGTTTCTGAAAAATAGAACAATTGGCCCACAAAGGCCCGCGCGGTAATCAAGAGGAGGTCGCGGGTTCGAATCCCGTCACTCCAGCCAGTCATTGAAATAAATTTCCAAAGTTAAGTGGGTGTAATAATTAATTAAATCCTTATCGGATTTGATGGAGGCGGAATTCCTTCCACCCTAACCTGTTTGGTCTAGTAGCTTTGAGCGACTATTACAACTCGCACCTCTTTTTAAGAGGCGCAAGGGTGTGACTGTGAGCGGAGAGCGGTCGGACGATGTTCCGGCAGGCGGTGGTGTAAATCCACTCTAGGCCGCCAAGTGTGTGTGCATATAGCTCAGTAGGTAGAGCACCGGACCTGTCTTCTGACAGATGTATGCGGAGGTCGCGGGTTCGAATCCCGTTATGCACGCCACATTAAACTTTGGTAAAAATGTGTCGGGAGGTGGCGCAGCCTGGTAGCGCGCTTGTCACCAGCAAGAGGCCGGTGGTTCAAATCCACTCCTCCCGACCAACAGTTTCGAATTTCCGCTTGGTGGCAAGGGCCACACCTTGGGTTACCCCCAAGGACGAGTTGTCGATTTGCAATACTTGTAAAGACCTTATAGGTCTGCGCAGGGGACGTGAATCAATTCCGAACAACAGCGGAAATCAAATTTGTGCACCTTGTGGGAAGGCTTAGTAGTTCCAACTCTATCTAGCTGGAGACAGATAGGATTAGCGGAACAAAGGTATGAGGTTGGTACTGCCTCCTCAATGGCCGAGCCTTTTCCTTGGTGTGCAATGTTAACCCAGTGACCTCCCCAGGGAGGCCACTTTTTTTATTGCTATTTTAAATTGGGTGTGGTAGTTTTTCGGTAGTATCTTAACCCGCAGATGAAAGGATTCGAAAGATGTTCGAAGTGTATCGATGCCCTATTTGCAGGGAGCCGCTTTTTAAACAAAGGATTGCCGCTGTACACATTGCCAAGTGTATGGCTCTTGCTGAAGTTGGCGAAAAGGAAATGCGGCAATGTCCATATTGCAGACGACAATTCAACCACACTGAAATGATGTTTGAGGCACACAAAAAAGGGTGCCCGAAGAAGCCTGTGGATCGGTCGTGGGATTTTGGAGATTGCCATTGCTGTGAGTGTCACTAATCCTGTTTGCAAAAAACAAAGGCGACCTATTCGGTCGCCTTTTTTGTGCGCAATCATGCGGCGTAAGGCGCATATATTGGACCTCTTGCCCCACACTCTTCACACTTGAGATGTTCGTTCCCTCTTGTGTAGAGCACGGTGATAGTCGCTCCGAAACAACGAGGACATGTTTTTGCCTCTGGCGTTCCAAAGCACCATCGATCGAGCGCTTCTTCGCGAAGCGCGAGGCTTTCACGCATTAATCGCTCGGACTCTTCTCGATAGTTGTCCATATAGCTACTCCTTCCTTTAGTTGTAAATGAGCTCTTCAAAAAACAAAAAAAGCTGGTCCCTAGGGGCCAGCTTTTGTTTCGATGAATGAGTTTAGTTAATCAAATTAACTACATGCACGACAAAAAGCTGGTCCGTTGGTAAACCAGTAAAAGCTAAAGGAAAACATAGACTTGTTTGCTTTTTGTAACATGTGAGAAAAGTATAGCAAGAATAAAAAAGAAATCAAAGGTTTCTTTGCACGTTTTTTAAAAGTCGACGGAGTTGAATTAAAAAGGTTCGTTATACTTTTTTGAAAAAGTATGTCAAAAACAACGAACCGAAAATATTTCGGGGTCGCTTCCAAAACGGTTGAAGCTCGGAACTCGCGCACTAAAAAAGAGCGCTCAAACACCGAGCTTCTTCCGATCTTTTTCCAGCGCCCTTTATCCGAAATATTCCCATGTTCGTAAGGAAAATGCCCTACCTCTGTCATTCCCGCGCAGGCGGGAATCCAGTATTAAATATATTCCCGTGTTCGCGGGAATGAAAAGCTAAAATAAAAATGCGCGGTTCTATTAATAGAACCGCGCATTTTTATTATTCGTCACTAGTATTTTCTCCACCCTCTTCCCCTTCGCTACCCTCCTTTGTTTCGGGTTTTTTCCACGATGCATAATCGCAATCAGGGTATCGCGAGCAGCTATAGAAGCCGCGTCCGCGCTTCGATTTCTTTTTAATAATGTCTCCTTCTTTGCATGTCGGACACTTGCCGAGTGCCTTCTCTTCTTCAGTTAAAATCTTTTTCGTGTGCCTACATTCTGGGAATCCAGAGCATGCGAGAAACTTTCCAAAGCGGCTATACTTGATAAGCATTTGTTTTCCACAGAGTGGGCATACTTCGTCGGAAACTTCGAGTGCGCGTTCAATCTTCGGTACCTCCTTCATTTTTGCTTCGAGATTTTTTTCGAACGGCCCATAAAATGTTCCGATAACATCTTGCCAGCGCTTGTTGCCTTCAGCAATTTCGTCGAATTCATCTTCCATCTTCGCGGTGAATTGCACATCCACAATTTGCGGGAAGTGCGCGCAGAGCATCTCGTTAACCGCTTCGCCGATCTCGGTTGGCTTAAATCTACGCTGATCAGTCTTCTCTACATAATTGCGCGTTTGAATAGTCGAGATGGTCGGTGCATAGGTAGATGGCCGACCGATGCCATACTCTTCGAGTATCTTAATAAGGCCTGCTTCGTCGTAGCGCGCTGGAGGTTCTGTAAAGTGTTGCACCGGGATTATTTTTTCTGCATGCAAAATATCTCCGACTGTCATACGAGGCATTACCTTTTCTTCGCCACTCGTTGGCATTATTTTTTGGAATCCATCAAAGACAGTAACCGTACCACTCGCACGAAATTCAAATGTTTTGTTTGCTGTGGCGTTCGTGCCGACAACTTCAATCGTTGTGGTTTTGTGTGTTGCTTGAGGAAGCTGTGATGCGATAAAGCGACGCCAAATTAATTCGTATAATTTTTTCGCCTTTGGATCGTCATCAATAGTAAACAGCTCTGGAGAAATAGCCGGGTTTGTTGGACGGATTGCTTCGTGCGCTTCTTGTGCAAGCTTGGACTTTGTTTTAAATACGCGCGGTGTATCTGTGGCGTATTGTTCGCCAAGATTTTCAACAATCCATTTTTTTGCAGCTTCAAGAGACTCCTTAGAGAGGTTTACCGAGTCGGTACGCATATAGGTAATAAGCCCTTTTTCATACAGGCCCTGCGCTATTGCCATGGTTTGCTTTGCTGAATAGCGAAGCTTTTTGCTTCCCTCTTGCTGCAGCGTACTTGTGGTGAATGGGGCAAGCGGATTCTTTTTTGATTCACGCTCCTCTATTTTTCCTATTGCATAGGTCGATGCAGTAAGTTGTTCTTTTGTTTCCTGTGCAATTTTTTCAGTAGGAAGCCCAAACTTTCCAAGTGCTTCATTGTTAATAGAAACAAGGTTTGCGTCGATTACGATATCGGAGCCCTTTTCTTTAAACAGGGCAGACATGGTCCAATATTCTTCGGCGATAAACTTTTTTATTTCTGCCTCTCGGTCGCAAATAATACGGAGTGCGACGGATTGTACGCGCCCAGCGGAAAGACGCTTCATAACTTTTTCCCAGAGGAACGGAGAAAGCTTATAGCCCACAAGCCGATCGAGTACGCGGCGCGCTTGTTGCGCATGCACGAGCGCGTCGTTGATCTTGCGAGGATGCTTAAGCGCTTCTTCGATTGCGGTTTTGGTGATTTCGTGAAAGGTGATGCGCTGCACCTCTGCTTCAGGGCGATCCTTTAATTTAAGCGCTTCGGTTAAGTGGTAGGCGATTGCTTCCCCTTCTCGGTCTTCGTCGGATGCGAGAATAACGATGTCGGCTTTTGCCGCATCTTTTTTCATTTGCGTGACACGTTTCTTTGCCTTAACCGGAATAATGTAGCTCGGTTCGAAGTCGTGTTCTATATCAATGGCAAGCTTACTCTTAGGAAGATCGCGAATATGGCCGAATGAAGATTCGACTTGGTACCCCTTTCCGAGAAATTTACTAATCGTTTTGGCTTTTGTTGGAGATTCTACAATGACAAGTTTCATATTATATAGTAAAGCCTCGTTCTGTTTCTTGTATTGCCCCTGATAGGACGAGCGTGGCGAGTGCGGAGTTTATTACGTGTGCCTCTAGTGTAGTGAGTTCGCTTAGTTTGTCAACCGAGAGCGGCTTTCCTGCTTCTTTAAGCATAACCAATAGAGCGTGCTCTTGTGGTGTGCTTGCTTGGAACAGATTTTGTTGTTGCGTTGCTGTGGCCGGGATGTTGAGGTCTTCATATATATCCTCCGCCTTTGTAATAAGACGTGCACCATCGCGAATAAGGCGATGCGAGCCCATATAATTTTGATGGTCCACTGGGCCGGGGAAGACAAACACCTCTCGTCCTTGTTCGAGTGCGAATCGGGCTGTTGCCTGTGTCCCTGAACGTTCCGGAGCTTCAATAACGATCGTGGCAACGCACAGGCCACTTACGATGCGGTTGCGGGCAAGAAATTGGTTTGGATAGGAAGGGGTTTGTAATGGATATTCGGATAGTATTGCGCCCTTGAGCGCTATAATCTTGTCTGCTAGTGCAGTATTTTGGGAGGGATAGATTGTATCAAGTCCGCCAGCGAGGACGGCAATGGTTTTACCGCCTGCTTCTACAGCTCCTTCGTGCGCCGCGGTATCAATGCCCATAGCAAGGCCACTCACTACAACGATACCATGTTGTGTAAGATCATACGCAATGCGTTTTGCAAGCGCTTTGCCTTGCGTTGTTGCTTTGCGCGTTCCCACGATTGCAATGCAGAGAGTATCGAGGGCAGGAAGTTGCCCGACACAAAATAAACTTGTTGGTGCATCAGGAATTTCTTTCAAGAGCGCTGGATACGCTTCGCTATTAATGGAGATAGATAAAAATTTTCTTTCCATGCTAGGTGTATTATACACTTCGATGGAAAAATTAACATCAGGCAAAGTGGAACAAAATTATTGTATGTGGTGATGATAATTCATATCGACATAAATTTTCTAACGAGGTATACTGACTATTGTATGAACCCTAAGAGAATTTTTATACGTACGCTCGGTATCGGTGTTGGGATTAGCCTCGTTTTGATTGGGGGTGTTTGGTATGTAAAGGCTGATATTGATGCACGGTCTGCAGCAATTATTCAATCGCGCGCGAACATACAAAATAGGGAAGATTCTCTGGATGCATTAACGGCGCTGCAAAGGGAATCAGAAAAAGCAAAAGGATATGCTGCGCAAATCGACGCGTTACTTACGTCAAAAGAACAGCTCCTTGGATTTTCTTCTGATATTGGATTGCTTGTACAACAGGCTGGCTTTTCGGGGTCGCCTAAGTTTAAAGAAGAAACTGCACCTACTGCGGGCGATCTGCAAAAAACAAATTTCTCGCTAACACTTGAAGGACAGAAAAATCTTTCTGATCTGGGTGTATTCCTTGCTTCCGTTGAAAAAAGTAATTACTTTGTGCGATTTACAAGAATAGATACTTCTCGTGACGACGCCATCTTACGTGTTGCGCTTGAAGGGTATGTAATTGCTTTCTAATAGGAAGATGGGAATATAGACTTTTTATTGATATGCAAATAAATTTTGAAAAAAAGAAAATAATAGCCCCGGTAATTGCTATCGCCATTCTCATTGCCCTTGTGAGTGTTGTTTCTTTTTCACTTACGTTTATACGAGATGGTTTAATAAGCGCTGTAGGTGATGCGGGGACGAGTGGGGAAGGAGGGGTGCGGTTTAATTTTCAAAAAGCTGCAGAATTAGGGATTATAATTGAGTAAAGCAGAAAGAGCGCTTTCCTAGAACACTTGGCGAGCTATTGGGGTTGAAAAATAAGTTAAAGTAAGGTATATATAAAAGCACTTGCGATGTAAAAGTGTTGCATGGGCGTGTAGTTCAGTGGTAGAACGCTGTCCTGATAAGACAGAGGTCGAAGGTCCGATTCCTTCCACGCCCACCGAGAGTAGCTTTGGACCTGTAGCTCAGTTGGTTAGAGCGCTACATTGACATTGTAGAGGTCTCCAGTTCGAATCTGGACAGGTTCACATTATAAAAAAGCCCCCGACTTCGGGGGCTTTTGGTACTTAGTGGGAGGTATTAAACCTGCACAATGGTCTTGTTTACGCAATCAATGACCCACCCGCGGGTATAGCCGATGTCTCCTCCGTCAAGATCGACGGCAAGAAATTTTTCAGCGAATGCTTTAGGAAGCCAATCCATGTAATTGGCGTGGGTTATGATAATGATTATCTCACTATCGTCCCAGTGTTCCTCGATAAGTGTGAGTGATTGTGGGGCCTTGCTTGTGAGTTCTTCGCGCGTGCACCAGAGAGCGTCAGACGCAGAGAACCAGCGAACCCTAAACTTTTTGCAAATAGACTTCGCAGTTTTTCGCGCACTTTCTCTCGGGGAAGTTAACACGATTGGTGATACTGACCCGATAATAGGTGCGAGGCGTTCGACGAGCGTTTCCGCTTGCTTTTCGCCGACTGACCCTTCTGTCATAAAATTGGCATTTCGAATAACAACTAGCTTTTTCAGGCTCATCGAACGTCTCCCCGCAAAAAGATTAAATAGCTAGTTTGTATTTAATACGTGTAGCAAGACTTTGTCAATAAAAGGCCCCGATTTTTTATTAGGGGCTTTGAGCGATTAAAAAATTCCGTTCACCTAAGTGGTGAACGGAAGAGAAAACTGACTACCGAGAGCGTTAAATGGGTAGGGCCACGCGCTCCGCAACGTTAATGAGCCATCCTTTACCGTAGCCTCGACTTCCCGAGGAAATGGAAAAGCCGAGAGCGGCTCGCGCGAATTCCTTCGGGAGATCTCTGACGGGCGATGGGTGCGTGACGACAATGAGCGTTGCGGCGATGCCCATATGGGGAAGGAGTGCATTGACAGCTTGATGTACTGACCCTTTGCGCGGCCCAGCAATCCAGAGCGCGTCGACTTTTTCGGGCTGTACGTTAAACCGGCGACCTACGATCTCTGCGCCCTGGAAGGCTCTTGCTGCCGGCGATGTCACAACCTTTACCGACTGAGTACCGAGGAGTTTAGCGACTTCTTCTGCAGCGTCGGCCATTTGAATGATACCTGCTCTGCTGAGGTAAAAATTCGAATTGTAATCTCCATGGGTTAAAAATACGACATTCCTCAATCTGTGTCTGGGCATGCGGTAATTCCTTTCTGTTAAAGGGTGGTTGGGAAAGTCCTGCTCCATTACAGTATATTTTATTTGTGTTGTCAAATTATTTTTAATGTGGTATATCGAGAGTAGCTCATAGTAGTCTAAACCCATAAGAGAGGAGAGGGGCATGCAAATAAAAGGGCTTACCGTTGTTATTGTAAAAGGCACAAGCCGCGCAGTCCTTATCTCGGAACGATTGCCTTTTGTTATTAAGCTTCCGCTTATTAGGCTGAGCGTACTCCCGCGTACATTTGCTAGCCTGAGAGATGCTGCTGAGTGGCGAGCCGCTTGGTATTGCATAAAAAGGCCCTTTGGCTCGAAGCTAAGCATGCGGTGGCGGTTGTTTTCAGGGATATGGGCTAATTGGATGGAATTTTGGTGTTATGTGACAACCCAAAACTCCTTCTTGCAGCCTACATACTTTTCGCTTCTTGGCTTTATTAATATTCAGAAAAAGGGGACCCCTGTTGGAATGGAATATCTTCATTTCAGCGTCCAGATGGAGAATTTAATAGGGTCGATGGTGTTTTACGAGGACTATCACCACTTCTCTAAAGGGACTAACTTCTGTATTGATGGAGGAAAGCTGAAGATACTGGATTATGGCAGTTCTTGCACGGGAGGCATCGTCTTGAAGAGCGGGGCTTCAATCCAAAAGAACTTCAACCCACAGTATCGGTGCGACGAATAACCACCCATGGCCCTGCGGGGCCATTTTTATACCCCATTTAGAAATACTTGACAAATGGTTTTGGGTATGATTGAGCTCGCTTGACAGGGTTTGGAACCCCTGTTAGCCTTATATCAAGATCCTCGATAAGGGGATTTTGTATTGCAACATGAGCAGTAGTAAACGATTTTTAATCGTATTCGCCCTTCTGGGCGCCAATGCCCTCTTTGCAATGAAAGATCTTTCATTCGCTACCCAAGCGGCCAATCCTATCGGATTTAATCCGGTACAAGACATTTTGGCACTTGAAGGAGCGGTTGTCGCGCAGGCAGCAATGCCTCAACGAGAACCGATCGTTTATTCGAATGACACAAGCACGAGCGAACAGAAGTTCCGCAGTGTGACTGCCACCGGATATTCAAGTAGTGAGAATGAAACCGATAGCACCCCGTTTCTTACGGCCTCTGGTTCGTATGTACGGGACGGAGTTGCTGCTAGCAACTTCATGCCATTCGGTACCAAATTCAAGTTGCCGAAACTTTTCGGTGACAAGGTATTCACCGTCGAAGACCGGATGAATGCCCGATATAACGGAACCAACTATGTAGATATTTGGTTTGCGGAGAAGTCGGATGCGATCCGTTTTGGAACGCTCCCGGCGCAAATGGAGATCTTGTAAGGAGGTAAAACATACCTAGTCATTAATTAGTTTGAGAATAAAAAGAGTCGTGCGCCTAGGGCGTACGGCTCTTTTTGTTTGCAATTTTAAAAGGGTGGGTGTATGTTTGGGGTAGAATTTTAATAGAGGCATTTCAAAGGAGATATTGCCATGAAACAACCGTTTCGTTTATTTCAGCAACAGATTGATTTTGAGTTTGCTGCACGTGGGTGGCTGTACTGGTCGCCACTTTCGATTGGCGGACGTCTCATTGAGGAGAAAGGGGAATTGGCCCGGGAGGTTAATCACTGTTATGGCGATAAAAAGAAACGAACCGATGAAGCGGTGGGTAGTATCGAACTTGAAATCGGAGATGTCGCATATACGCTCTTCTGTCTTGCAAATTCGATGAATTATGTTATTTGCGCAAGCGGTGTGAGAACAAGCGGATACGGCAACGATCGAAATGACCCGATGTCCTTGCTTAATAGGCTGGATGGGCATGCGGGCAAGTTGAACCATTCACTAGATGAAGAACATACTCGCGCGACAATTTGTTCGAGGATTTCTATCACGATGAAGGTGCTTCGGGAACTGGCTGAATCGATGGGAGTTAATTTTGAGGATGCTATTAGTAAAAGCATCACAAAATCTTTTTCTCGCGACAAAGAGCGGTTTCCTGCTGGGGTTTAAAACCAAAGACCGTGCGCCTAGGCACACGGTCTTTTTTGCATATAGTTATGCAGTATGGTTAAACGATACAGTGCGTGGATCTTCTCCTTTTAGTATTTTATCTACCATTTCGATTTCCCCGAGAATGCCATCAACAAGATCGTATTCCCTTGCTTCTTCGTACGTAACCCAAGCAAATTCAACGGCATCGGCGTCAAGTACTACTTCCCCTGAAGCATATGGGCAGTAATAGCTGAGAATGATAGCAGGTGTGCCATCAGGACGAATAAACGCCATGTCGAGTAGATAATCAACTTTACCAACTTCAAGGTTTACTTCTTCGCGTATTTCGCGGCGGAGAGAATTTTCAATCGCGAAGTACCAATGATCGGCAGTTGTCTTCGGTGTTTTTGTGTAGTCGTCTGTTTCGAGGCCGCCTCCTGGAACGGTCCACTTATTCGGAAATGCTTTTTTATGCGGGCTGCGTTTTGTGATTAAAAACTTACCATCTTTATGAATAATGGCAGTAGAAGTGATGCGATGATCTTCTCGGTTTTGTGGTTCCATGGATATAGTATATAGGAAAAGCAAAAAACAGGTCAAAGGACCTGTTTTTGTTTGCGCACTCGGCCGGGCTCGAACCGGTAACCTCCCGCGTGACAGGCGGGTGCTCTAACCAATTGAGCTACGAGTGCACTCTGTTTACACAGTGACACTATTGTATAGTAGAGTATGGCCTTTAGTCAATCGTGAAAGCTCGTAAGCTCGTAAGAAAAGAAGCTCATAAGGGAATGCAAAATTCGCATATATACTTGGCTATTAGGCTTGTTTGAGGGAATAATTATGGGGTTGACATACCCCCACGGGGTATGTAATATAGTGCTATGGTACAGCAAAAAGGGGCGACAAATAAAAAAGATATTCTTGATCGGATTGCCCGTATCGAAGGGCAATTGCGTGGTGTTCGCAGTATGATTGAGGAGGAGCGAGGATGCGTGGACGTTATTACGCAAATATCAGCCATTCGTCAGTCATTGTCGAGTACGGGAATAGAATTGCTAAAAGAAGATGCGCAGTGTAAAAATTTAGATGCAGAATACTTAAAAGCATTATTTAAAATAAGTTAACCTACCTATTTAACGAATTACTTTGTTGCGGGCCCCTGTTACCTCGGTCGTCGTACAATCAGCACGCCTTCCTCAGTAACCTTCCCGCGCCTCGTACTTCATTAAATATGTGAGTTAACTAAATATCGTTATGAAAAAACCAATTGAAGTTACATTTGAAAATTTTAAGGAAGAAGTGCTTGAGTCAGATATGCCAGTGCTGGTAGATTTTTGGGCACCGTGGTGTGGGCCGTGTGTTATGATGATCCCTGTGCTCGATGCGCTTTCCGCTGAGATGGGTGATCAGGTAAAAATCGCAAAGCTGAATGTGGATGATGCGACTGCGCATGAGATTGCATCAGAGTACCATATTCAAAGCATTCCCAATATGCATTTGTTTAAGGGTGGAAAGTCGGTAAAAAGTTTTGTGGGATATCGACCAAAGGAAGTGCTTGCAGAAGAGCTGCGAGAGGCGCTCGCTAGCGACAGGTAATAGGGAATGATGTAAAATCACTATATGGAAATTACGAAACAAGAACCACAGATATTTGATACGGCTATTGTTGGCGCTGGTCCTGCTGGGCTTTCTGCCGCAGTGTACCTTTCTCGCTACGCGTTAAAGCCAATTGTTATTGGTGAGCTATTTGGCGGTACTGCCACGAAATCACATGAAATAGGAAACTGGCTGGGGGATGAAAAAATAGCTGGATTTGATTTTGCAAAAAAGGCTATTGAACATGCAAAGAGCTACGGTGTTCCGTTTGAAGTCGCTCGTGTGCGCGGAGTTGAGAAAGAGGATCTTTTATTCGCACTCGAGTTAGATAATGGAACAATGGTGCATGCTCGATCTGTTTTGCTTGCTACTGGCACAGAGCATAGACATTTGAATATTCCAGGAGAGCAAGAATTTTCAGGGAAAGGCGTTTCTTTTTGTGCAACATGTGACGGGTTTTTCTTTGGAGATAAAACAGTTGTGGTTGTTGGAGGAAGTGACAGCGCTGCTATCTCTGCGTTGTATCTCGCCGATATTGCTAAAAAAGTGTACGTAATTTATCGCGGAGAAGAACTGCGGGCGGAACCGTTTTGGAAAAAGCGCATAGCAGAAAATGAAAAAATAGAAGTTGTCTATAATACAAATATTACTGAAATAAAAGGGGAGGCAACTGTCAGTGAAATTGTGCTTGATCGGGAGTATGATGGAGCTCAGTCAATTGCAGTGGATGGTGTATTTGTTGAGATAGGAGCTGACCCGAAGATTGATTTTGCCGAGGCACTACAACTACAGATTGATAATGAAGGATATGTCGTTGTTGATAAGGGCTGTATGACTTCGGCTGATGGCGTTTGGGCTGCGGGCGATATTACGACAGGGTCTAATAAGTTTAAGCAAATTGTCACTGCCGCTTCTGAGGGAGCGATCGCCGCAAATGGAATACAGATGTGGTTGAAAAGATAATGGGTAAGAGACAAGAGATGAGAGGTGAGAGATAGGGGGGGAAAAGAAAAGGCCGGCGTAAGCGCCGGCTTTTTGTTGAGGGATTATTTACGTTCCCCGATTTGGTAGGAGATGGCACCGTCATGGCAGTTAACGCTAATGACCGGCATTCCCGTAATTAGTCCGATGAATTCAGCGACTTCGAGCGCAATGTGTTGCATGTCATCGACACTCATTGTGCCAGGGTTTGTAAAGATGTATTTACGACAACCCTCGAGTGTTTCGAGGTAGCTGTCTCCTGGTCTCCGGATGTACACGCCGTCGATGTCGTGCTTAACGACATCGCCTGTACGAATAGCCGTTTTCCCGAGGAGTGCTGTTTTAAACGCCGCCCTTGTCCGAATTGGCTTCATAGGTGTACGCTTTCCGGTAAGAGGTTTTTAAGCGGTTCTCCGCAGATAGGGCATTTGCCATCCGCGGGTGTGCATTGGACGCAAAAGCGATGTCCGTTTATGCATACCGTGCCAGTTCCCCGAGGTGACTCAGGGCAGAGCGCACATTGCAGAAGTACGGAAGAGTGGAACTCCTTTTCTTTACACTTTGCCATGTTGGCCTCCTCGATTGTAGAATAATGATACTGATTATTGTATAGCAACTTCATTGACGGGTGTCAATAAAAAATGAAATTGACATTGTTTGCCAATAGTTCTATATATGTATCAGTAACTACGTATTTTAACCCACATAACGATTATGGGAGGCAGGTATGCGACAGCGTTGGGTTTGGATTGCGGTAAAAGCTTTTTTGTTTAAACTAGTACTCGCTGAGCTGTTTGTTATTATTGCGGCGTTTGTGTCTACATGGGCGGTACTTCTCATAATCGCATGTATGCCGGCGCAAATTAATGTTCCCTATGGCATCCTGTACTTTGAGCTATGGCTTGTGCTAACAGTCTGCGCGCCCTTTTCAATTGGGTATGCCCTTTGGGATAAAGTCCTCCTGATTAAGCGGCTCGCTCAGGATTGGGATGTTCCCCGCGAAGACGTGGCGTATGCCATCTGTACGAAGTCGTTACACAAGGAAGAGGGCTTCGACGAATGGGATCGGGGCACATTTCTGCAGTGTTTGCAGAACGAGCGTGATAGGGACAAGCGGCGAAAAAAATGCTAGCGTCCTCTCTCTGGATTACGGCCCCGCAACGCGGGGCTTTTTTTGCTGCTTTATTAATGCCGCCACTCAGTTTATAATGAAACAACTATGATGAAATTTTTAACCAAGAATATACTATGGGCTGTGGGAATCTTTTTTGTAATTGCGATGTTATTTTCGCTTGCATACAAAGAAACAAAAGAGCCGATACAGATGACGCTCGATCAGGTTGCAACGAAAATTAATGCAAGTGAAGTTTCACAACTTGTGGTTAGTGGAGACGCGCTTGAAATTGAATTAAAAAATGGCGATAAGGGAGTCTCGAAAAAAGAAGCAGAAGCAGGACTTACAGAAACGCTCACAAATTACGGCGTTACTCCTGAAGCGCTGCAACAAATTAGCTTCTCGGTAAAAGATGAATCTGGATTTAAATTTTGGATGGCTGCATTGCTTCCAATCTTACTCCCCATCCTTATTATTGGCGTAATCTTCTTCTTTGTATTTCGCCAAGCAAAAGGTGGTGCGAACCAAGCGTTTATGTTTGGAAAGGCAAAGCTGAAAATGTTCACACCGTTTAAGGGGACGGTTTCGTTTGAAGATGTTGCCGGATTGAAAGAAGCAAAACAGGAGTTGATGGAAGTTGTGGATTTCTTAAAAAATCCAAAAAAATATCTTGCAATGGGGGCGAAGATTCCTCGAGGAGTTTTGTTGCTCGGTGCACCAGGATGTGGAAAAACATTATTAGCACGAGCAGTTGCTGGACAAGCGGGCGTACCATTTTTCCATATATCTGCTTCTGAGTTTGTTGAAATGTTTGTTGGTGTTGGAGCTTCGCGTACACGTGATGCTTTTGAAACCGCTAAAAAGGCAGCTCCTTCTATTTTGTTTATTGATGAAATTGATGCGATAGGGCGAGAGCGTGGTTCGGGCATGGGCGGAGGACATGATGAGCGAGAACAGACACTCAACCAGATTCTTGTAGAAATGGATGGGTTTGAAAAGGACACCAATGTTATAGTGCTTGCGGCCACTAACCGACCAGATATTCTTGATGCAGCATTACTCCGCGCTGGGCGATTCGATCGACGTGTTGTTGTAGACCTTCCGACGATTGAAGATCGGGAAGCCATCTTGGCAATTCATGGGCGAGGAAAGCCACTCGCAAAAGATGTTGATCTAAAACAAATCGCTACGAGAACACCAGGATTCTCTGGAGCAGACTTAGAAAATATCATGAATGAAGCTGCTATTCTTGCGGCACGAAAAGGAGAGAAGACAATTATTCAACTTGATTTGTATGAGGCAGTTGAAAAAGTTTTGCTTGGACCTGAACGAAAGAGCAAAGTTATTTCACAGCGAGAAAAAGAAATTACTGCATATCATGAAGCAGGACATGCGCTTGTGGGGTCTTCGTTGAAGCATGCAGATCCGGTACATAAAATATCAATTATTGCTCGTGGACATGCGGGGGGGTATACATTGAAGTTGCCTACCGAGGAGATGTTCTTAAAAACGCGACAGCAATTCTTAGCGGAAATCGCAACGTTGTTCGGCGGCTATGTTGCTGAACAAGTTATGTTTGGTGACAACTCAACAGGTGCGTCAAACGATTTGCAGCGTGCATCAGATATGGCGCGCCGATTGGTTACGAAATACGGTATGAGTGATAAGCTTGGTCCGCAAACATTCGGGAAAACGCACGAGTTGATGTATCTCGGAAAAGAAGTTGGCAATGAAAAGAATTATTCCGAAAAGACCGCAACTGATATCGATGCAGAAGTAAAAGGTTTTATCGATCGTTCATATTTGGTTGCAAAAAAGATTGTCGCTTCACGAAAAGATGCACTTGAAGCAATCGCAAAACGCCTTATTGAAAAAGAGACACTTGAGAAAGAAGAATTCGATGTTATGTTAAAGGAGCTGAAGGTGAAGAAGGCATAAATGCGAGATGCGAGATGAGAGGTAAGAGATGAGGAATTAAAAAGCGGTTCGCCTTGGCGAACCGCTTTTTGAGTATCCCCAAGTTTTTAGTATTGTCATTCCGGCCTATGCCTGCCTGCCGGTAGGCAGGAGCCGGAATCTAGTATTCCGCATTGTCATCCTGAGCTTGTCGAAGGATCTGTAGTATGTAAATCATATTCCTCGATAAACTCGGGATGACAGCGCTTCCGGATTGTCATCCCGTACACAGTTTACGCTGGGTTTATCGAAGTGATACGGGATCCAGGACCCTGTCATTCCCGCGGAGGCGGGAATCCATCTTTTCGTACTTTTTCAAAAAAGTACGTCAAAAACTTCGAGCGCCGAAAATGGCGGAATAGGCTCGAAAATTTCTAACAAAACTACGAACTCGCTCCTGCGCACCGCTCAGACACCGCAGTTTTTGAGGAAATTTTTGTCGCCCATTTTGTCCGCCATTTTTACGGATGCTCGGGGGATGTGGGTAAAGAAGGTGGTTTTTGATCCGAAATATTCCCATGTTCGTAAAAGAGGGGACGCTCTTTCGGAGGGCGTTTTTACAGGCTCATGCGTAAAATACAAAAGAAGGGCACTTGAAGATTATTTTCAAGTAAAGTATAAATAAGAGGCGCGCCTATAGCTCAGTTGGTAGAGCATCTCGCTTATACCGAGACGGTCCTAGGTTCGAGTCCTAGTGGGCGCACAGTATGCAATTATATCTTGCAATTTTGGCAAAATTTCCTGTGGGCGTGCTTTTAACGCTAGCCGCTGGTTCGGTTATTGTGGGGGATTATTTTGGGAAATTATGGTCCACGCAGCAAAGGCCGTTATTTTTAGTAATTGCTTTTCTGGGTTATTTTGGATCGGGATTTTTTTATCTCCCTACGCTTTTGCGCGAAGGACTTTTAGTTACTTCAATTATTTGGAGCCTTCTATCTATTGTTGGGTTTATGGTTATCGGGTTGCTTATTTTTAAGGAAACATTAACCGGTATACAAGCCGTTGGAGTTGGATTTGGAGTAATCTCTTTGGTTATTCTTGCTTTTGCATCTCACTGATGTGCGACGTACAATAGAAGCATATGGATATATTTTCCCATGGGCTTTGGGCGGGGACGAATACACAAATTTGTTTTAATTTATAAACTTTTTATAACAATGAAATTGCCACTCTGGGGTTTAAGGAGCTTCTAAGGCAAGCGATAAATTTCCATTGACATTCTTTGTAAGAAATGGTTACATCACATCAGTACTACATATAAAAAATATCTTAGTGGAGGTTGTCATGGCGCTTATTCTGTGGTTCGTGTTCCTGATCGTTGTTGGCGTAGCCTGTATCAATTTGTATCCGTCTGCGTGTGATTCCGGCAAGATTGGGAATTTCTGGAAGAGAAGACATGCGAAGGTTGTGGCTATCGGTAAAAGCGCTTTATGGACTCTGTGGGGGATCGCCGTCCTTTCGCCGGTGTACTACGAATTTCCAGCCCACAATTCGGTGGTAGTGACGTTCGATAGGGACCATGTTGTCGAACATCGGCTTGGTAAGTTCTGTTGGGAGTGGGGGGAATTTTCCAATCTTCCTACTGGCGATATGGCGATTTCAAGTGGCGTGACGTTCCTTACGGAAAATCCAAAGGTCAGGCATTTGCGGTATTCGCTTAATGCCGGCATCTCGAACCCGGAAGCCTTTTATTCGGTCCCGCTTCGACGTATTAATGCGTCAGACGTGGATAGTGAACATGGCGCGGATGCGGCAAGCTTCACGTATTCCCCTGGACGTTCAGTGAAGGAGGAGGTTGAAGCGCTGGTCATCACACAACTATTCGAATTCAATAACCGGTTTTCGAAGCAGCTCGTCGGGTTCTATAACCCGCTCGATAGTAAGCAGCAACAGGATTTTCGGGCTCTTATCGAACCGTGGCTCAATGACCAGCTTGCAAAGGATGGCGTCACGGTTGTTGCCAAAAACTTTAAGATCGATTAGTTCTACCATACAGTATCAAGCCGGCTCTCATAGCCGGCCTTTTTTTGTTTGGAATTTACGGAACTGCTATACTTATCCATATGGATATATTTTCCCATGGGCTTTGGGCGGGGGCTGCGGCTCACGCGGTGAATCTTAAAACAAAAACAAAAGTTTCTGTTTTAAAAACATTTGGATGGGGTATGTTCCCCGATCTTTTTTCATTTACTATCGCATTTGTTTGGATGTTTGCTACAGGGGTACAATTCGACGCGAAAAATGCGGAGCCGTTTGGAGGGAATGGACATTTTATTTCGCAGTTAACAAGCACACTCTATAATGTGAGTCATAGCCTGGTTATATTCGCAATTGTTTTTGGATTAGTTTGGGTTTTGTTTAAGCGCCCTGTTTGGGAAATGGGTGGGTGGCTGTTGCATATGCTTATCGACGTGCCAACGCATTCGTATGCGTTTTATCCGACACCAATTTTATGGCCAATATCAGGATGGAAGTTTAATGGATTTTCGTGGGACCAGCCATGGTTTATGGTTTTGGATATCGCAGCGCTTTCTATCGTGTATTTAATTATTTGGTATACATATCAGCAAAAGAAAAAATAATCATGGCAATTATCAAAAAGAAAGCTTGGCCGGATTATTACGAGCAGGTAGTGAGGGGAGAAAAGAAGTTTGATATGCGCGTTGCTGATTTCCCTGTTGTTGCGGGGGATACTCTTGTGCTAGAAGAATGGAATCCAGAAATAAAGGAATATACTGGGCGTAGTATTAGTAAAAAAGTCGGATATGTAGGGACATTTCCGCTTGATGCGTTCGGGCAGCGGGAGGCCCTAGAGAAACATGGTCTGCATGTGATACAGTTTGAGGATGACGAGTAAGAAGCAACTGGAACAATTCAAGAAAATGGTTTGGGATTATTATCACGCTAATCGGCGTGATTTTCCGTGGAGGAAAAATATTAATCCGTATCGGGTCCTGGTTTCCGAAATCATGCTGCAGCAGACGCAGGTTTCGCGTGGCATCATTAAGTACAAAGAATTTTTAAAAGCATTTCCGACGTTTCCCGCACTTGCAAAAGCGTCTAATGCGGATGTGCTTACGGTGTGGCAGGGGCTGGGCTATAACCGACGCGCGCTGTATTTGAAAAAAGCTGCCGAGGTCGTGGTGAGCGAATACAAAGGAAAGCTTCCGGATACACCGGAGCTCCTTGTGAAATTGCCGGGGATTGGTATCTATACTGCCGGCGCTGTGTGCGCTTTCGCATTTAACAAACCCGTCGTTTTTATTGATACGAATGTACGACGCATCTACATCCACCATTTTTTTAACGATAAGGAGGGAATTACTGATGCAGAACTTATTCCCTATATTGAGGCGACATTAGATAAAGAGAATGCACGAGAATGGTATTCGGCGCTTATGGATTATGGATCTATACTGGGTCTTAAAGAAGATAATGCGAATAAGAGAAGTGCGCATTATGTAAAGCAATCAAAATTTGAGGGTTCATTGCGACAAATTAGGGGGAAAATTCTTAAGCTTGTAACGAATAATAAACAGGTCACAAGAAAAGAATTGCAGAAAGTTTTAAACGAAACACCAGAGCGGATTGAAGAAGCTATTAAGGGGTTGGAGAAAGACGGAATGCTAATTGTTAAAAAGAATACCATTGCAATTGCGTAATGGTATAATGACGAATATGCGTATTGGAATAGATATAGATGATGTGTTGGCTGATACAGTAAATGCCGTCTGCACATTTCATAATGAAACGTATGGAACAAGCCTGAAGAGAGACGATTTTTTAAGTCGTCAGCTTTGGAAAGTATTAGGAGAATCAAAAGAGGATGCTTCCCAGAAGATGCAGCTGTTTTCCAAGACAGGACACGCCCTATCAAGGAGTGTTATTGATGGTGCATTTTTTGCACTTAGTGCATTTAAAAAATCCGGGCATGAGTTATTTGGTGTGACTGCACGACCCCACTATATGGTTGATCAGACGGAAGTGTGGGTTGCTACTTATTTTCCAAATATATTTTCCGAAATTCTATTTTGTGATACGGGGAAGGAGGGGGTCATAAAAGAGAAGAAATCAGACATTTGTAAAAGATTAGGTATTGGTATGATGATTGAGGACGATATTGATCATGCGCTCGACTGTGCTGAGAATGGAATAGAAGTTATTTTATTGGATTGTCCCTGGAATCAAGGAGAATTACCGGAAAATGTCCATCGAGTTTCTTCATGGACTGAGGCACTTCGATTAGTTCCGTGAATGCAACGATGTTTAACACCGTTACGCATCACGCTTTAGGAATAGTTTTATGCTGGCGTGTGATATACTTATGCTATGAAATTAATTCCTATTGGGCTTGTTGAGGGAGATATGATGGGTGAAATTATTAAAGGGCGCCTTATTGCCGAAGGTATAGAATGTGAAATTACATCACCGAGCAGAGCACATGCTTCTTCGGGAGCTGCGACCAAGGATCCGTATAGTTCTGAAATCTATGTTGCGGAAGACAAGAAGGATGAAGCTGCACAACTTATAAAAGAAATCGATTCGACTGCAGTAATTTATTAATATCCAGTATTTATGGGCCCTAAATTACTTGATAAACGGAAAAAGAAAGCTCTTAAGATTATTAAAAAGCTGAAAGAGCTTTTTCCGGTTTCAAAAATTGCACTAAACTATTCCAATAATTGGGAGCTGCTCGTTGCGGTTGAACTGTCGGCACAATGCACTGACAAAAAAGTGAATGAAGTAACGGAGATATTGTTTAAAAAATATAAAACATTGAATGATTACGTGCATGCTGATCCGCGTGCATTTGAAAAAGATATTCATGCGACGGGGTTTTATCATAATAAAACGAAAAATATTCTTGCTGCGGCGAAGATGGTGCAAGGCCAATTTGGAGGAGTTGTGCCAAAGACGATGCAGGAAATGTTAGAGATTCCCGGGGTAGCGCGCAAGACGGCTAATGTTGTACTGGGAAGCGCGTATGGAGTTGTAGAAGGAATCGCGGTTGATACACATGTGATACGACTCACGCGATTGTTAGGGCTTACAAGCGAATCGAACCCCGTAAAAATAGAGCGCGATTTAATGGAGATTTTACCGAAAGAAGAGTGGCTCGAATTCACGTATCGGTTGATCGATTACGGAAGGGCCTATTGCCCTGCTCGAGCACAAAAACTCTCTATAATCATCCCCCTCTTTCTCTTTTTATTACTACCGAATAGTTCTTTTGCGCAGCAGCAGGTGTATTCGTATGATGCAATCAATACGACAATTACTGTTAACGGCGATGCAACGTTTACGGTTGAAGAGCAGCAATTGTTTAATTACGAGGCAGGAACGTTTCATCAAGGGTGGCGCGCTATTTCGCTTGATAAAATAAGCCGCATTACGGATGTGCAGGTTATTGATGGTGCAACAGGACAACCATTACAACACAGTAGCCAACGGCTTAATAAAACCGATCCTGATAGCTGGGGAAAATATACAGGGTATACACAGGATGGGAATGTAAACATCGAATGGTATTACGACCTTGCTAATACAAAGCACTTGTGGGTATTGCGGTATGTGGTGCACGGCGGGTTCTCGTTCTACAAAGAAAACGATCGATTATATTGGAACGCATTAACTGACTATAGCAGTCCTATTGGACTCGCTTCTGTAAAAGTCTTATTCCCTGAGAATGCAGATCTATCTTCTATGCAGTTTGATGCGTATCGAGAAGATAGTTATGCGATAAATAAAATAGTACAGGGGAATAATAGTATCTATTTTGAAACTCCGTTTATTCAGCCATACGAAGCGTTTACCATAGACATCGCTTTTCCAAAAGGAATCATAAGTGAATCTGCATTTTGGAAAGAATGGCTTACTGCGTATTGGGGATACGTAGGCTCTGGTATTGCCGCTGTGCTTGGGGTATTGTTTTCATTATTGTATTGGTATCGCACGGAGCGCTATGGAAAAGGACGTGGCGTTATTATTGCGCAGTACGAGCCGCCGCAGCAATTGCGCCCAGCGATGGCCGAAGTTTTAGTTAAGGAAAAGATTACGGAAAAAACATGGCCGGCAACAATTATTGACCTTGCGGTTAGAGGGTATATTGCAATCAAAGAAGAGCCTGAAGATAAACTCGTTGTATTTATACGCCTTTCTCTTGCTGTGATTTTAGTGGGTATCTTAGGAGCTATTAGCGTCCTGGTGCTTTTTGTCGACGTTCCGTTTGAAGGGAGAATGCCGTTGGTTCTATTTATAGCGGCCCCAATCCTTGTCCTTATTATTGCTTATCGGAAGGAGGGCAGTATTAAAAAATCATTTGCACCGAAGAGTTACATTTTAGAAAAAGTAAAGGAATACGAAAACGATCCTAGCCTTGAAGAGTATGAAGTTAAATTCCTGCGGATTATTTTTTCTGGCATCGACCTAGTAACTAAAGAAAAGAAAAACCATTTTTCGTTAAAAGAGATAAAAAAGAGCTCCTCGTCTCAGAGAGAGCTTGCGCGATTACTTAACCTTCTAAAGGATGATTTGTATAAGGAGACTGATAAAGACACAAAGGCATTCGAAAAAGCGATACATAAGGAAAAATATTTTATGTTTGTGCTGTTCGGCCTCACCTTTTTCTTCGCAATGCTTAATAAGATACAAATCATTGATTTGGAAAATCAGCTGCATTTCCTCGTGTTTGTGTGCGCCATTGTTGTAGCTGTTGTGATTGCATTTATAAAATTTGAATCGCGGCTTTCGCATGAAGGATATCTCTTAAAAGAAGATTGGCTTGGGTTTAAGCTGTATTTAGAAACGGCAGAAAAATATCGTATGCAGAATCTTACGCCTGATATTTTTGAAAAATATCTTCCGTACGCAATGATATTTGGTATTGAAAAAAAATGGGCAAAATCGTTTGAAGGTATACATATGCAACCTCCGAGTTGGTACGGATCTTCTTCTGTCGGTATGGCTGCGGGGATTTCTTCTGGCACATCTTTTTCCCCAGTTGGTTTTAGCTCAAGTTTCTCGTCTTCTTTTTCAAGTGCCTTTGCGTCGGCAGGGGGAGGCGGGGGAGGAGGTGGATCTGCGGGCGGAGGAGGTGGAGGCGGAGGAGGTGGTGCGAGCTAGCCTATCTTTCTTTGGTTGTGCATCAGGCGTATACTTAAAGAAATATTCATTGTAAATAATTAATTATTAATTATGAAAGAAAAGTATACATTGATGGGCGTCATCCTCATTGCAATGCTTGTGGTTGGCGCTGTTGCGTATCGAACTGCATATCAGGAAAACGCATATCCTGAACGAGGAGAAGATGGGTGTTTCGGAGGATGCCCAACGGGAGCGACTGTGGACGTGGAAGGTGGCGTAGCGCAATCAACTGTGACTTATACCGCTACCGGATTTTCTCCTGCACCACTTACGGTAAAAATCGGAGAAACAGTTATGTTTAAAAATGAAAGCGTAAATCCAATGTGGGTTGCATCCGCACCACATCCAGCGCACACTGACTATCCGGAATTTGATGCAATGAAAGCGATCATGCCAGGGGAATCTTACTCGTTCACCTTTAATAAGATTGGCACATGGAAATATCATAACCATATGAATGCCACCCAATACGGATCGATCATGGTTACTGAATAATATAAAGATACAACGGCTTGCCAACTGGCAAGCCGTTTTGGTGTATACTTAAGAGAGATATATGTATATGAAAATGAAGAAGGGGATTATTTTATCAATATTGTTCTTGGGCTCGATGGTACTGTCTGTGGTTATTTTTCTATTACACCCGAGCTTCTTTTTAAGTCGCAAACAGATTGGCAATAGCGTTTCTTTCCCTGAGAAAAATATTACTGTTTCAGTTGAGCTTGCCGTAACGCCCTATCAATGGAGTAAGGGGCTTATGTTTCGCGAAGAACTTGCTTCGGGAGCGGGGATGCTCTTTGTATTTCCGAATGAAGAAATACGCTCGTTTTGGATGAAAAATACACTCATACCGCTTGATATCCTATTTATCAATGCAGATAAAAAAATAGTGACTATGCATAAAGATGTGCAGCCATGCACAACGCTGCTTTGCCCACAGTATGCTTCGACGGTGAAGGCTATGTATGCGCTTGAGGTGAATGCTGGGTTCGTTGATGCGCATGTTATACATGAAGGGGATACACTAGTGATCGCAAAGAAGTGACAATCGACTTATTTTTAGATATGCTGCTACATACAAATATATGAAGATGCAAAAGAATAAAGTATTAATACAGGGAATGCATTGTGAATCCTGCGCAATTCGAATCGAGCAGGCGCTTAATGCTATTGAGGGGATTGAGCAGGTTTCGGTCAATCGTGAGAAGGGCGAGGCAATTATCGGTTTTAACGGACCCGCTCCTACATACGAGCAAATAGAAAAGGCTATTTGCGACGTTGGCTATTCTATAGGAAGCGCAGAAGATGTGCCATGGATATCAAAAAGAGCTAAAGATTACACACACCTTCTTATTGGAGGGGTTATTTTAGGGGCCCTTTATTTGATTGCGCGAATGACTGGACTGCTTGATTTACGCTTAGATACTACCGGAGAGAATATTTGGGTTGCGCTTCTCGTCGGACTTACTGCTGGAGTTTCTTCTTGTATGGCACTCATCGGAGGACTTACGCTTGGTTTTTCCGCTCGACATGCTGAGCTGCATCCGGAAGCAACTCCTTTGCAGAATTTTAGGCCACATTTATTTTTTAATGCGGGGAGGCTTTTGGGATATGCCTTGTTAGGAGGTTTTATTGGGTTGATCGGTTCGGTTATTAGTATTTCGACAACGATACTTAATCTTATGGCATTTGCCGTGGGAATTGTTATGGTTTTCCTCGGATTAAAATTGATTGATATTTTTCCTATATTAAAAAATAAAACAATAACACTCCCAAAGGCACTCTCAAATGTTTTGGGTCTGCGCGATAGTGATAAAGAATATAGTCATTCGGGCGCGTTTATCGCGGGGTCGTTAACATTCTTTTTACCGTGCGGCTTTACACAAGCAATGCAGTTGTATGCTGTGAGCACGGGTGATTTTGGTAAAGGAGCTTTGGTGATGTTTTTGTTTGCTGTTGGTACGACGCCGGGGCTATTGGGTATCGGTTGGCTCTCTTCTGTGTTTAAGGGCTTGCGGGCGCGTATATTTTTTGCAACCGCTGGGCTTGTTGTTATTGTGATGGGGAGTATTACCATCGCGAATGCGCTTCCTCCGCTGCCATCGCTTACTCAGCAGCATCCTGCGGTCACTGAAAGTATTTTAAATGGAGGAGCGCAAGAAGTGCGTATGACGCAAGGACCTAATGGATATAGCCCTAATCAATTTATACTCAAAAAAGGAGTTCCCGTACGATGGATTGTTGATTCGACCAGTCAGTATTCATGCGCTAATTATCTTGTCATGTCTGACTATGATGTAAGACAAACATTAAAGCCTGGAGAAAATGTAATCGAATTTACTCCGACAGAGGATGGCAAGATACCGTTTGCGTGCTCTATGGGTATGTATCGAGGTACGTTCATCGTGCAGTAAGGGGAATTTATTGACCCTCGATAGATTCCTCGCTAGTATGTACGTATACGGTACTCACTATAACGAACAATAGTATGGCAGGACATTCCCACGCAGCAAACGTAAAACATAAAAAGGCAGCAAACGATAAAAAACGGGCAAAAGTATTTTCCAAGCTTATTAAGGCTATCTCTATAGCTGCCCGTGACGAGGCAAATCCTCAGTTTAATCCAAGGCTTCGTACTGCTATTGATACTGCTGTCGAAAGCCAAGTACCAAAAGAAAATATCGATCGTGCAATTAAGAAAGCATCTGAGCCGGGGGAAGAACTTGAAGAACTTACAATGGAAGCCTATGGGCCAGAAGGTTCTGCGCTTATTATTACTGCGATTACCGATAATAAAAACAGAACAGTAAGTGAGGTGAAGTTGATTCTTAAAAAACAGGATGCTAAATGGGCTGACCCAGGGAGTGTGCTTTGGGCGTTTGAAAAAGATGGGGATGGATGGAACGCAAAGTTTCCGCAAGCTATTTCTGCAGAAGGAATGGAAAAATTAGAAACACTTATCGAGGCACTTGATGATCATGATGATGTTGATGATATTTACGTGAATTGTAATATGTCAGAAGGGGAGGAGTGAGAGATGGGGTATAAGAAATGACAATTCTTTAATAGAAGAAATATATATGTATGAAAATATTAGGAATTGATCCAGGAACAACGCGTGCAGGGTATGGCGTTATAGAATCGCAAGGCAATTCTATAACATTGCTCGATAGTGGTCTATTATCGGTAACTGCAAAAGAAACAGCGCAGCGCCTTGTTGAGCTTGCGAATTCATATCGTGAGCTACTTCGAAAAACAAATCCCGAACTCGTTGCTTTTGAAAAGTTATTTTTTGCGAAAAATGTAAAGACGGGCATGGACGTCGCCCAGGCGCGTGGAGTGCTGCTGCTCATCACTGCTGAAGCGGGAATACCATTTCTCGAATTGTCTCCTTCAGAAATTAAATTGCATATAGCGGGCAACGGCTCCGCTGACAAGCAAGCGGTAGCAACAATGGTAAAGCGTATTACGGGGCTTAAAATTATCACTGGGCCTGACGACGTAACAGATGCCATCGCTATTGCTATTGTAGGGGCAAATTATTGGAAGTTCTCTGTTTAATTTTGGGTGGTATATTTTAGTTGCAGCGAAGGCATATGCAGTTTTTTATTTATAGCAATAGTGTGATAAAATAAATGTGGTAAAATAAGTATCCTTACTCTAGTAGTCGCTTTTCTAACGACACAGTAAATAGCCTCCTCGATTCGATGAGTGCCTAGTAATTACTACACCCTATGAAATCATCAAAATCACTCTCAATACTCCTATCCGTTATTGTTACTACACTTACTGTTGTCTTTATTGTATCTGCGGACAATTGGACTCCACCTGCTGGAGAGCCTACGGCAAATAACACACCTGCGCCTATTCATGTTGGAGGGAATGCCCAATCTAAGTCAGGAGGGCTTATTGTGGGGGCTGGACTTTCTGCTTCGCAAAATGCATTGATTGTTCCTACGGGGAATGTGCTTGTGGGGACTATTAATGGGCAAACGGCTCCTAATGGAGGGGGTGGAAATGTGGTTGCAAATGATTTCTATATTACAAGTATCGGTAAATGGGTGAGTCAGCTCTCTACTAATGCACCTTTTTCGCAGGGAACACAGGTGTTTAATGAGACTGGAACATTCACTGTTCCTGAAGGCGTATACTCAGTTGAGGTAACCGCTTGGGGTGGAGGGGGAGGAGGGTTAGCTGCCTGCTTCGAAGCAGACCGGAATTCGCGTGACACGGGTGGGTCTGGAGGAGGTGGCGGGGCGTGGGCAAAAAAGGTTATCGCTGTTACGCCTACGGTTACCTATGATGTGGTAGTTGGCGGAGGAGGGGCAGGAGGAATAAGAGGAGGAAGTCGTGGTTGTGCCACAGGGGGGTCTGGGGGAAAAAGTTCATTCGGCGCTGATTTGCTCGTCGTAAAAGGAGGGGGTGCTGCGTCTTATGATGGGGGTCCAAACAATGACATCCTGAGGGGTGGAGCGGGAGGGGCTGCTACTGCCGGGGACGGCGAATCTTTGGCTGGAGAAAATGGAGGAGATGCAGATGGATTACCAGAGGGTGCGAGAGGCGGATCTTCTCCAAATGGAGGGGCTAAAACATCAAGGTCAACTGGCGTGGGGTCTTCAGGCTTTACTCCAGGAGGTGGCGGAGGTGGCGGAGCACTAACTGTTTTGACAGCCGGCTATTATAATTCTGTAGAGAATGCCGATGTCCCTGGGTACTACAACCAAGAATGGGTTGCTCCTACATATACTTATCATGTAGGAGGCGCCGGTGCAAAAGGTAAGGTGATCGTTACTTGGGGCGGTGCAGTAGCACCGTAGGAAACGGTGTTTCTAATGAAGCCGGTGGCTTTAAAAAAGGAATCGGCGGAAAAGTTGCAAATGGAAAAGTTATTTTGCAATGGTAACTAGCTAGAAGCGTTTTACTGCAAAACAAAAACACCAGCGCTCGCTGGTGTTTTTGTTTATGCTCTCAATGTGGTAAAATAATTGCAATGAGTTTTAAGGAAATAATAATAAAATATCGTATTGCTATCGTGATTGTAATAGTCGCGGTTACGCTTGCCATTTTTGGTATATATGTGATGACGGGACGTAACGTTGCGCCGCCTATAGAAGAGCCCCCTCAATCTTCTGAACCCATTATTCTTACTCCTGAATTAACAAAAGTATTAATCAAGGAGATGAGTGTTCCTACGACAACAGAGGTTCAAATGCCTAAAAATAAAATAGAGGAAGTTAAAAAAGAAATGTCAGTTGATCCTAAGAAAACTCCGCCAGTTTCTAGCGACACAATAAATAGCTTGCTCGATTCGATGAGTGCAAAGTAATTATCACATCCTTATGAAATCACCAAAACTACTTTCTCTTATATTATCAATTATCATCACTACACTTGTAGTGTTTCTCGGTGTTTCTGCTGATTGGGCAGGTCCTGTAAGTGAACCACCAGATGGAAACGTAGCGGCTCCGATTAATATTGGAGGCAATGCACAATCAAAGTCTGGAGGTCTTATTGTTGGAGCAGGACTTACTGCTGCACAGACTGCACTTATTGTTCCTGCGGGGAATGTAGTCATCGGAACGCTTACCCCAATAAATTCTGCTCCTAATGGAGCGGGAGGTAATGCGAGCGTAAACGATCTCTATATCCGCAGTATCGGTAAATGGGCTTCGCAGCTTTCTGTGGGTCCAGTTGCAGGGCCAGCTGCCTATTGCGGAGGAGTTGCATATGATGCGGAAAATGCGTATTGTCAAAACGACATTATTTATAACGTAGGGGATTGGATTCCGCTCGACAACGACTCGAGCAACCAAACAGATCCAGCTGGAAATTGGTCAACACTTATAACAAAACAAGTAACATTTCCTGTTAAAACCTGTAAGCTAAAAGCACAGGCCGGCTTTAATGATGGAGGATTCGTTGCTGTTTTTGATGGCGCAGCTCGACTTGCCCTTTGGGAAAAGAATTTTACGATTGAAAATATGGAAGCAGGTATCGGGCGGTTTTCTGTAAAAGATCAAAATAACCAAGCTTGCGGAGTTTCCGGTTTTGTTGACGGAGGGGACTATACACAGACTTTCTATACTTCCACTGCGCCCTATGTTGAGGGAGGGGTTTTGAAATGGTGCGGTTATGTTGCTTGGAGGAGTTCGGGAAGCGCTAATACGAATGAGTATACTGTTAGCAAAGCAAAGGGGACGACGGCAACTGTGTATTCGACGCATGCATTGGGGGATAGTGGAGATAATCATTCATACACGCTTTACGGCAAATATTGCAATTAAAGCGAGCTATAGCAAAACACCAGCGCGCGCTGGTGTTTTTTATCCGATTCGATTGCCATTACTATTGTAGGGGCAAATGGTGCAAAACTACGTGCGGTTCCATAAAAAGAGCCTAGAGCTCTTTTTATGAGGGGCGATTGTATATTCTACTCGGAAGATTTAAAATTAACAGTATTAACTAAAACATATAGCATCCTGTCGATTTAGCCACTAATTATAGGCTAAGTGCTCGATACCTCAAAAAATGAAAAAAAATATAATCTTATCTATAGTAGGAGTACTCGTTGTAATCGGTAGCTTTCTTTTGGGAGCGTATATGATGACTCGATCGGCAGAAAATGCCCCAGCTGCTTCCGAGGAGACTGTAAATCAGAAATTTTCTGAAGAACAAATAAGTTCAATTACGGCGTTGACTCCGGGTAATATTGTATCCGGTCAGGTGATTACGATAGGAAGTAATGAATTAGATATTTCTGTCGCGATAGAAAATGTGTTTGATGAGTTAGCAGACCCACAGATGACCACGGTAAAAGTGCCTGTTAATAAACAGGATGTGATTAGTAGGCTCGTGAATGATCCAGAAGCCTTCATTTTTAAGCAAACCATCATGCCGCTTAGCGAAATAAAAATCGGGGACTATGCAACGGTGAAGGTACTTGATGACAAAAAAGTAATTTTTGTAACCTCACAATAATGAAAAAATATACTATATCATTTCTATTAGTAGCTCTGACGGTTACGATGATACCCGTAACGTCTTTTGCTGCTATTGATTGGTTCCAGAGTCCTTCTCTTGTGTACCCGACCAGGCCCGGCCATTTTATTAATAGCGATTTATTAAAAGATAAGGCGAGCTTGCCGTTAGACACACCGCTAACAACTACGCGCGTGGTTAATTTACTGAATAGTATACCGAGTACGAATGGAGTTGATGGGGTAACTCCTATTATATCGAAGATGGTAGGTGTTTCCTCTGCAACTCCTGATGCGGTATCGTTTTTTCGAAAAACATATGGATTTAAAAATAACCAAGCGGCGTATTTGCCTATAGAGGCTACGGATACAGAGGGAATTGCTTATTTATACCAACCACCTTTGCCAGCTCCAAAGGCTGATACTACGGAGCTTATTACGGCAACCTCATCTATTAGGGTTAACGGGAAGGACAAAGTTGTTACAAAGTATTATCTTAAGCAGACGTTTATTAAAAACGATTTAACTAAAATAGTTAAAAAGGAAAAGAATCTTTTTATTAAATATAAGGACGAAAATAATGTAGATATTATTGATTATCGCAATATCTTACAAGAAATAACCTCGTTTACCTATACACGGTATACGCCTGTTACGGAGATACTTAAAGGAGATAAAACCCCCACTCCAACATGCGTAGTGACGGGGTATGATGATAGTGGGGAGATCACGGAATGTACTAGCCCTGATGTAGTGGCATACGTCGATGGGAAAACATATGCCGGTTATGCAGTGACTGGTTTGGTGTGGAAGCGTAATGCGGATAAAAAAGCGCTTGACCCGTTGCTTCCTTTTGGAATCCCCTTTGGGATTACGGAAGCATTTTCCCCTACGTACTCCACGGTTGCCTCTCCGCAGGCTCCTGAAATGACCGCATCAATTACGAGACCGCTTAATAGTGATATCATATGGCGGGGAAATCCTAATTGCGTTACAGATACAGATAAAGATTGGAATAAAACAACTGTTACTATCGCCTGCACTATGCGTGCAATAGCTGCCGATGGGCGTATTGGGTCTGGTAATTTCTATCAGAGAGAAAGCAGTGGGGGCTTTCTGGGTGGATGGATGGGGGATATATTCTCTCTCTCGTTTACGGCAGGGCTAGCAGAAATCGCAGGGCTGCCTCCATTTGGTGGATTTGTGACTGGGGACTTCTTTTCTAACGACCCCTTTATACAACTAGCAGGTATCCCAAGGGCACTGGGGACAGTCCAATCCTTGTATAATGTTGGAGGGGTGCCTTGGACATGGACGTGGACTAGCCGGTTTAATGTGCAGGAGGATAAGGATATTCCACAAGTCACACTTCGAGCTAGGGGACAATTGTCAGATCTTGATGTTTGGGTGCCAAATAATGCGGTTGTGTTAGATTGGACATCGCAGAATGTTAAACCAACGTGTAACGTTTCCGGAAATTGGTCTGGAACGAGAGCGAATAAGGGTACGCAGTTATTAGGAAAATTGCCGAGAACAGGTGCTAAGCCAAATGAGGCAAAGCAGTATACCTATACAATAAGTTGTGTAGATATAAATTCAACCGCAACCGTTTCGTCGAGTGTTTCGGTCAATGTTTGGCCGGCTACCCTCAAGCTTCCTATACCAACTAATGGTTCTTGTGGGGATTCGCATAAAAAAGTTATTGCTTCTACTCCCGTTTCTGGTCTTTGTGTGGTTGGGTCTGCCTCGTCTGTAACTGGTACTGACCCGTGGACTTGGACTTGTTATGGGGCAGATGGAGGCTCGGACGCTTCTTGTGAGGCTTCATCATCTAATTCGACTTCTACTAAAGTGCGTATTATCGAGACAAACCCTGGAGAATAAAAATAATTAATCTTGTGTTCCGTAAGGTGGGGTAGTCATAGATATTTTGTTCCTATGTAGTGTGTTGTATCTAGTTTGGTCGATAGAAGTCATAAAATTAAAAACAAACCTTAAAACACCGGCGCATGCTGGTGTTTTAAGGTTGAGGGGTTTTATGGTAGAATAAATGTAGTAATCATATATAGTATTTAATCATTATGAAAAAAATTGATATCCGAAAAAACAGTTATCTTTTGTTCGGATTTGCTTGTGGTGTCACGCTTTTTGCGGCATACATAATAGCATTTGGTGGTTTTGAAGCACGTAACGATGGGCCTCTTGCTTCTGCACAAGAAGCCCCGTTTGTAGTTCCTCCAACCGACCCCTCTGTGCGTGGATGGATGTGGTCTTCAAATATCGGATGGATTAGCTTTGATTGTCGAGATGGAGGACGGTGCGGTACCGGAGCTGGTCAGGCTAATTATGCGTCGCCTATCAATCTGACTACGGGGGTAGTGTCGGGATATGCATGGTCTTCGAATATTGGATGGATTAAAATGAACCCAACGGGAGCGTATCCTTCTGCGCCTAACCATGGATTGCAGGCGGACATAAATACGGGGGTTTTATCTGGTTGGATGCGTGCCTGTAGCGGCGCGGCAAATGCTAACTGTACTGGAGGAGCTGTCGATGGATGGGACGGGTGGATTAAAGTGTATGATGCAAAAATTTCTAGTGGAGGGTACATTACGAACACCGTAGGTACTAGTGGGGGATGGATGTGGGGCGGCGATGTTGTCGGTTGGGTAAAAACCTCTGACATTATTGGAACTATTGGGACTTCGTTCCCTGTTGCAGATTGTGCATTTAGAGCAACGCCTCCTTCAATCATGCCCCCACAATCAGTTAAATTGGAGTGGATTTGTAATGATGCTACGCAGCAAAATTCGTGCAGCATCGATAATGGTGGTGGATCTAATTTACCAACATCGGGAAACGTTGTTATGCGCCCAACTGAAACAACTCCTTACGTATTAACATGCCAAGGATTTGGTGGTCCAGTGATAAAGAATTTGCCAGTTACTATAACAAAAACAAAGATTATTGAAGTGCGTCCTGGGCAGTAAGATTCTTTTCGAAACACAGCCGTAATCTAAAGTTACTAATATATGCATACATCAAAATTTATTACGTATTTCATAGCAGTGGTCCTTACGGTCGGTATCGGTGCTGCGCTTGCTACTGCAGCAAATTGGACGCCACCTACTCAAGAGCCTCCGGCAAATAATACTCCTGCGCCAATTAATGTTGGGCCTACTGCTCTACAAACAATAGACGGCGCACTTACGGTGAAGGGGCTTATCGAAACAACAACAGCCTTAGGAGGTATTAAATTTCCCGACGGAACGATTCAAAAAACAGCTGCTGTTACAACAAATGTGGGCGGAGAGGGTTGCTATCCGATGGCCGGGAATAACTGTCTCGTAGGATATTATATGAGTGGTATTGCTACGTGCTGTCCCCTTGATGCAAATAAAGCATTCACTCCGGGGGTTTGGTTCCTTAATAAGCTTGCCGTTTCTTATCCACGTGAACAAACGTATAACAATGTATGGTCTCCTAAGAAAACTGATTCGTTTGTCGCACAATATGCGATTAATAAAATTCGTATAAAGGGTTCCGCTGATGACGGTGGCTATTGTTACGCGTATTGGGGCACTGGACATGCACAAACAAGTCGTAATACTGGCGCAAGCGGATTGTTTACGGTAGATGGTAAATGGTATGGAGCTCCAAATGCGGGGCAATGGTTCAGCAACACTGTGAATGGTGCCTGTCCGCAAAGTTTAAATCCATATCCGGGCAGCCCTCATTTTACGAAGATTCCTGTGTGTGATAATGTCGACTGGGAAGGCTATTGCACGGACCCTGAGCAAGCCTACGGTTGTGGATTTACTCGCTGTCCGTTTGGAGCAAATACATTTGACGATACAGGAAATGCGAAAATATGCGCAACAAACTATGATTCTGGTAATATGACGACGATTGTCGAAGATGTTGTTATCCCTGCTGGGGCAACGGTTACTTTGCAAGGGCGACATGCAAACGGGTGGCGACATGGCTATCTTAGCTGCGCACTTGATTTCCAATACACTCCTTAATAATTAGTATTTTACTATATAACGATATGGAACAAAAATTAGTAAATAAAATTTTGATTGTCGGTGTTGTTTTGAGTTGCCTTGTTTCGATAGGATTAATTATATTTGTGCTGAGGGCATATCAAAAAGAGGCGACAGTGGTGGAAACAAAAGAAGATACTACGCCAATAACCACTCAAATTGTTGATTCGGGCCCAGTATCATTCGTTGGTTTTGTTGGCAAGCCTGTATCGACTACGGTGGGGCTGGATAACGGAAACAAGATAATCGAATTACGAGGACATACTACGCAAAATACAAATAAGGCGTATGAATCTGTTTTAGATACAGATATGATGACGCGTAGAATTATTATTAATCCAGATACGCAAGTACGCCGCATTACTCAAAAGAACCAAATACCAGAGGTTAATGGTATTGAATTTAATGAGCTTACTTCTGCCGTGACTACAGATGTGTACATCGCTTCATATGAGGCAAAAGAAGGGGAGGAAATAACGGAAACAACCCCAGCCCATTCTATTGTCATCTTTGCCAAGTAAGGACTTATAAAAGGTTGACTCTTCCACAGAGTGTGGTATAGTAGTTATAGAAATTCCGCACTTGTGCGGTTTTTCTATTATACGGATAAAAGCGTATAATAAAGTAATAATTAAATAACAATTAAATAACATGTTAGATTTAAAATCATTAAATTACGCAATTAAACAGATCTCCGAAGAGAAATCTCTTCCGGAGGAACAGATTTTGTCGGCCGTAGAGTCGGCAATCGCAGCTGCTTATAAAAAGGAGTACTGCGAACGAGGAGAAATAGTGCATGCAAAGATCGATACCAATAGCGGTCAATTTACGTTCTGGAAAACAAAGACCGTCGTTGATGAATCAACGGTGCGCATAATTGAAGAGGAAGAAATTGTTGAACCTGAGCCAGGAGCTCCTGTGAAAAAAGAAGAAGTTGTTATTGAGGAGGAAGACGAAGATTTGCTCCCTCGTTACAATCCAGACCGACACATTTTAATCGATGAAGCTCGTGCAATAAAAAAGAATGCGGAATTAGGCGAAGAGCTTTCATTCCCGCTTGAAGAGCGACAAGATTTCGGTCGCATTGCTGCGCAGACTGCAAAGCAAGTTGTATTACAAAAAATTCGCGAAGCAGAACGTGATTCTGTGCGAAAAGAATATCAAGGAAAAGAAGGTGAAATCGTAAGCGGTATTATCCAGCGTGTTGAACGAGGTAATACCTTTATTGACCTTGGTCGCGCGATGGGTGTTATGTTATATAACGAAGTCATTCGCGGAGAACACTACAACATCGGAGAGCGCATGCGCTTTTACGTTGTTGCCGTGCAAGACGAAGAAGGCAAACGCCCTGGAATTATCTTGTCTCGCTCACACCCTAAGTTTGTAGCAAAGTTGTTTGAGATCGAAGTTCCTGAAATTTTAGAAGGACTTGTTGAAATAAAATCAATTGCTCGTGAACCGGGGAGCCGCACAAAGATGGCCGTACATAGCACAGAAGAAGGTATTGACCCGATTGGTGCATGTGTCGGACAGCGCGGAACGCGTGTCATGACCGTTACTACGGAATTGGGAAATGAAAAGATTGATATTATTCAGTGGTATGAAGATCCTGCTCAGTTTATCGCTGCAGCACTTTCGCCCGCAAAGGTAACCCATGTCGAAATTCGTGATCGTCGTGAAGCAAAGGTACTTGTGCCAGAAGATCAGTTGAGCCTTGCTATTGGTAAGGATGGACAGAATGCGCGCCTTGCAGCTCGTTTGACGGGTTGGAAGATCGATATACGATCACAGGCACAGCCAGACGCCCCACAGGCCGGCGGTGTGTTTGGAAAATCAGAAGACGAAGAAGGTGTTGATTTTGGAGGTACTGAACCAACTGTTTCTACTGAAGAATAATTTAAAAATAATTTCTAATAACATATTTCTAATTACCAATGCACTGCATTAATAATTAGAAATTAGTTATTTCACACTATGAACTTTGAAGCACTAGGAGCGGGCGAAAAAGCCCCTGAAATCGTTACCGTTGTCGTTGAAATCCCAAAAGGAAGTCATAATAAATATGAATACGACGAAGAGACAGGCGTATTTAAACTCGACCGCGTTTTGTATTCTCCAATGCACTATCCGCTCGACTACGGATTTATTCCGCAGACTCGATCTGAAGATGGAGACCACTTGGATGCATTAATTATCGGCAGCGACCCTGTATTTACCGGATGCGTTGTGAACATGCGACCAATCGCTGTATTTCATATGGTGGATTCTGGAGAAGCTGACGCAAAAATTCTTGGGGTACAGGCAAACAATCCTCGCTTCGATTCTATTAAGGACTTAGCAGATGTGGAGTTGCATAGCCCTCACTTGCTGAAAGAAATTTCTCACTTCTTTAAGGTCTATAAGGATCTCCAAGGGAAAGAAGTGCACATTCAAGGATGGGAAAATAAGGCCGCAGCAATTGCGGAAATTGAAAAGTCTCAAAAGGCTTATAAATAAAAATAGCTAACAATAGTAAATACATAATGAACTTAATTCCAACGGTAATTGAAAAAAGCACGTATGGAGAGCGGGCATACGATATTTACTCTCGTTTGTTGCGTGATCGCATTATATTTCTTGGTGGTATTATCGATGATAATGTTGCTAATACGGTAATTGCGCAGCTCTTGTTTCTTGCACATGAAGACCCAAAGAAGGATATTCAAATATATTTGAATTCTCCAGGGGGATCAGTGACTGCAGGACTCGCCATCCTTGATACAATGAACTACATTAAGCCCGATGTATCGACTATCTGTGTAGGTATTGCCGCTTCGATGGGTGCAGTACTGCTTGCGGGTGGGAAGAAGGGAAAGCGTTTTGCACTTCCTAACTCCGAAGTTATGTTGCATCAAGTTATGGGTGGATATGAAGGGCAGGCCTCGGACATTGAAATCAATGCGAAGCATATCCTTAAAACAAAAGAAAAGTTGAACCAATTCCTTGCAAAAGCGACTGGACAACCAATGAACCGCGTTGAAAAAGACTCAGATAGAGATTTTTACTTGTCTGCTGCAGAGGCAAAAGAATATGGGTTGATTGATGAGGTAATGAAGACAGTGAAGAAATAAAGAGTAATCGCGAATATACAAATCAGATAAATATACAAATAAAACTGCGCCATATGGCGCAGTTTTTGGTATACTTAACAAAGTGAATAATAATCAAGTTATCTATCCAGAGGAAAGCTATGATATTGTCGGCGCTGCGTACGCTATTTTTAACGAGCTTGGATATGGGTTTAAGGAAGTTGTTTATCAAAAAGCATTTGCACAAGAATTAAAAAAACGAAATTATAATTTTGAAAATGAGAAAGAAATAGAAGTGAAGTACGATAATGTTATACTCGGAAAATATCGGCTTGATTTCATAGTGGATGAGAAAATCGTTGTGGAGTTAAAAGTGCGGCATGCTCTCGGGTACGCTCACATTAAACAGGTTATGGGGTATTTGAAGGCTGGAAATTATAAACTCGCAATATTGATCTATTTTACTGAAGAAGGGGTTAAGTTTAGAAGAGTTTTAAATTCTTATAAGGATGTTGGAGTGGGAATTTAACGAGTTTTTTGTTACCATGTTTGTATATTAGCTTAATTTGTATATTCGCGATTACTTATGAAAATAGCATTCTTTCAAATAGAAGACTGGGAAATAGAACACATCAAAGAGCAGTTAGCGGGGCATGAATTATTTTTTACAAAAGATAAGTTGTCTGCAGAAGCCCTTCCTGCGGATCGTGATTTTGATATTGTGTCCGTGTTTGTCGGTTCAAAAATAGACCAGGCGGTTCTTGCGGCCTTGCCGAATCTTAAGCTCGTTACGACGCGTTCAACCGGGTTTGATCATATCGACCTTGCATTAGCGCAAAGCATGAATATTGCTACTGGCTATGTGCCAGGGTATGGTGAAAATACTGTTGCTGAATTTGCATTCGGCTTAATTCTCGCGCTTTCTCGTAAGATTTATGAGTCAGTCGATCGGCTAAAAGAAACTGGAGTGTACTCGTACGTCGGATTGCGTGGGTTTGACCTACAAGGGAAAACACTTGGCGTTGTGGGTACAGGACGTATTGGGCAGCACGTTATTCGTATTGCAAAAGGGTTTAGTATGAATGTTATTGCATACGATGCATTCCCAAAGCCAGAGCTTGCAACAGAACTTGGATTCACCTACGCCACGTTTGATGAGTTGCTTGGCAAGTCAGATGTCATTACGCTGCATGTTCCGTATCTTCCATCAACACACCATCTTATCAATATGGAAAATATTGGGAAGATTAAGAAAGGGGCATTGTTGGTAAATACTGCTCGCGGAGCAGTTGTGGATACCGCTGCATTGGTAAAAGCGCTTGCAGATGGAATCTTGGGAGGCGCAGGGCTTGATGTATTGGAAGAAGAAGGCGTGCTTGCGGATGAAAAAACATTGGTATTGTATGGACATCCAGAAGAGCATAATCTAAAAACAGTTTTGGAAAATCATGTGCTGATTGATTTGCCGAATGTGTTGGTAACACCGCATAACGCGTTCAATACACAAGAAGCATTACAACGTATTCTTGATACAGATATCTGTAACATTCAGGAGTTTATTGGACAGGGAGTTGCGAAGTGTCCGATTCCAGTGGCGAAGGCATGAGATATGAGATTAGAGATGTGAGATAAGGAAAACAAACCCCGCTTCGAAAGAAGCGGGGTTTTATATTGCGTGGGTAGTTCGCATTACTCGGCGGGTTTGGTGAGGACGAATTTGATCCACTCCTCGACACTCTCATTGAATATAGGCACGCTTGAGAAGAACTTATTGCTCGCGCGCAAGTCAGCGTGCCCTTCCCAGTGCACTGAGCCAAATAGAAGCATTGGGGTTACTTCCCCGACGAGGCCAGTTAATGTCCGGCGGAGCTCCTTTTGTGCGGGGTCTGAGGCTTCTGCAAAAATGACTGCCTCTGGCTGAAATACCGCGAGTACTCCCGCGAATTCTTCGGGAGAACCGGCTACTGGACGATGATGAACGATGAGCCCACAGTTAAGTAGATATACCGCCAGCGAGGAACTCCCTGCTGAAATTCTGGGAATCCCAACAACAAGAATTCTTTTCATTTTTAAAATTCCTTTCTCTAGAGAGTGAGGGCGAGAATGCCCTGTATGGTTCTGATTAATGTATATACTAGGCGCTATGGAATGTCAATTTTCTGAAACATTTATTAAATTAATCAATTATTGCTATAATACCAGTATTCACTAGTTACTATATATTTATGAAAAAAGTTGCCATCAATGGATTTGGTCGTATCGGACGACTCTTTCTTAGAAAAACATTAGGAAATCCGAATTTTGAAATAGTCGCTATTAACGACTTAGGAGATGTTGAGAATCTTGCCTATCTATTAAAGTACGACACGGTGTATGGGCGGTATGAAAAAGAAGTTTCCTTTATTAAGACAGAGGGAAAGAATGCTATCGTCGTGGACGGAAAGGAAATCGCATTTATTTCTGAAAAAGATCCAACCTTGTTGCCCTGGGGAACGATGGGAATTGATTTAGTTGTCGAGTCTACGGGAGTCTATGAATCATTTGAGAAAAATCAGGCACACATTACTGCGGGTGCGAAGCGCGTTGTTATTTCTGCTCCTGCAAAAGATGCTGATGGTGCAATTGGGCAAACGGTGTTGATGGGGATTAACGAAGATAAGATGAGTGTATGCCCAATCACTTCAAACGCGTCGTGTACAACAAATGGCATTTCTCCGGTGGTGGCGGTGCTTTCTGAGAAGCTTGGTATTGTAAAGGCGATGATGACGACTGCGCATGCATATACGAACACACAGACAATGGTAGATAGCCCAGTAAAGGGAGCTGATTTTCGCCGAGGACGGGCAGGTGCGCAGAATATTGTTCCTTCTACAACGGGCGCAGCAATTGCAGTAACGCGAGCATTTAAGGAGCTAGAAGGGAAATTTGATGGCATTGCATTGCGTATTCCCGTGCCATCTGGATCGGTTGCTGATATTACGTTTCTCGCGGCACGTCCAACTACTGTTGAAGAAGTGAATGCTATTTTGACCGAAGCTGCGCAGACGGAGCAGTGGAAAGGAATTTTAACAGTGACTGACGAACAAATTGTTTCCAGCGATGTCTTGCGACAAGAAACGGGTGCGCTCGTTGACTTGCGTATGACAAAAGTGGTGGCTGGAGATCTTGTAAAAGTTCTTTCCTGGTATGACAATGAATGGGGATATGTTGCTATGCTTGAAAAGCATGTCACAAAATCAATTTTACTTGCATAATATAGTATATGATTATTTATATCGGAGCAGATCATCGAGGATTTGCATTAAAAGAAGTACTAAAAGGGCATTTAATTGATGCCGGACAAGAGGTGGTTGATATGGGGAACGATATCTTAGAAGAGGGTGATGACTACCCTGTATTTGCAACTGCCGTTGCAGATGCTGTTTCAGATAATCCTTTTGAAGATCGTGGGATTCTTATCTGCGGCTCGGGTGTTGGTGTTGATATTGTTGCGAATAAATTTATTGACTTGCGCTGCGCACTCACTGCGAGCGTTGAGCAAATAAAGGCGGCTCGCACAGATGATGATGTAAATGTGCTTGCGCTTGCTGCTGATTTTATCGAAGAAGAAACTGCAAAAAATATCGCAACTGCCTTCATTGAAACACCGTATGATGGAGCGGAAAATCATCAACGAAGAATCGACATGATAACTGAGCTTGAGATTGGCTCTGTTGGAGAGGAAGCACCCGAGGAAGAAACTGAACCTGTAACTGAAGAAGACGAAAAAGTTGGATAATAAGAAATGCCTCGAGTAACTATCGAGGCATTTTTTGTAGAGAGATGAGGGTAGGACAGAGAGGTGCATTATTTGACATTATTTTATATATAGTATATAAAGTATCCAGCACCATAAAATCTGTAGGAAAGAAGAGGAGTAGCAAGGATGAAGAGATTTCTGGTTTTGGCGGCGCTGGCGTTGACGATTGGTTTGGCTGGTTGTGCCGGCGATGTCTATATTGAGGCGCCGGCCGCGGCTATCCAGCCACCCACAGAAGAGCAGCCCCCGCCGATTGTGGCGGGAACGGCGTACGTTTCGATGGTCGGCGGTGGCAATTTGTCACAGGTCGTACCGTTCTGGTCGACGAAGGTGACGCTGCTTACTTTCATCGTCGCGATGGATGGTAAGGAGGATGGCATTCTGAAGATGGTTCTTCCAGAATTCTACGCCTACTCGTACCAAGAGTTACTTCCGACGGGGTTGTTGCAAAACATTACCCTTATCGCGGAAGATAACACTCAAGTCGGAATTGTCGCGACGATGCTGATGCAACGGCCGGCGGCTCCTGAGAACGGCTGGAAGGACACGACGTACACCGCTATTCCTTCTGAGGCCGTTATTACTAAGGGTACGATGCGGACCTTCCGAATCGTTGCCGACACGGGCTGGTCCTGGAGTTACCAGCTTACGACCACGCTCCCCAATGCGGGAAGTGGAATGTTCGCTGGCGGCATCGGCGACCATATCATTATCCGTGGGGCTTCGAGCGGAGAGCTGCTCGAAGTTCGCGGGGAAGCCCTTGGCAGCCCCACTTTCTTTTATGACCCCTACCTTGGGGGTAAGGGGTAAATTACGCACCCCCACTCAATGCGTACGGCCCCTCGAGCGATCGAGGGGCCTTTTTTATATCAAATAAAATATCTCTCCTGGTGAGGAGAGATATTTTTGTAATTATTTTGGTAACTTTTTGGTAACTTTTTTTGAAAGTCCCATCGTTTCTTTTACCTGGTTCATTTTTTCAGTTGCCTTCTTCTGTGCTTTCTTACGACCCTTTTCTATAATGCGATCAATTTCTCCTGACTTTTTCATGAGCAATTTCTTGCGTACCTGAAACGGTCGCAAGCCCTCTACAATCACCTCCGCGAGCTCTCGCTTAAATACGCCATAATTTGCATCTGCGTATTTTCGTTCGATTTCTTTTACGGAAAGATTAGTAAAGCCACGGTAGATGCGAATAAGGTTTGCAACGCCTGGCTTCTTTGTTGGATTATATACCACCTTTGCTTCCGAATCGGTCACCGCGCGCTTTACCTTGTCGCGAATAATGTCTGGCGCGTCATCAAGGAATAAACATCCCTCGGGCATCGACTTGGACATTTTTCGTAGTGGATCGCTCAAACTCATGAGTCGAGGCACTTCGGTAAGTAGTGGCTCGGGCTCTTGCATGATCTTCTTAAACTGACTATTGAACTTTCGTGCAATCGTGCGGGTAAGCTCAAGATGTTGTAGCTGGTCGTCGCCTACGGGGACAAAGCTTGTGTCGTAGAGTAATACATCGGCTGCCATAAGGACAGGATAATCGAACAAGCCAATGTTGATATTTTCTGATTGGCTGGCCGATTTATCTTTGAACTGTGTCATACGACGCAATTCTCCAAACGGTGTGATGCAGTTGAGTACCCATGCAAGTTCGCTATGCTCAGGTATTTGTGACTGTACAAAGATAACCGATTTCTCTGGACTGATACCTGCGGCAATATAATCCGCAACAACTTCAACGGTTTGCTTGTATTTTTGCGCTGGGTCAAACTCGGCGGTAATAGAATGCAAATCTGCTACAAAGAAATAACATTGATAACGGCCTGAATTTTGTAATTCAACCCAATTTTTCAACGCACCAAAATAATTTCCAATATGCAGTTTTCCGGTTGGCTGCATTCCGGAGAAGAGGACGGGTTTAGACATAAATTACTAATTCTTAATTTCTGATGGGACTCAGTATCGTGCAAACATCAGACGTAAATGATTACAGGAAGGATCATCGGCCTTCTCTTTGTCTTAGTATATAGGAATTGTCCTATCTGGTCACGCATAAGGGATTTAAGATAATCCATATCCACTTCTTTATGTACTGGCATTTGGACCAATATCCCCTTTATCTTTTTGCGCATTTCTTCAACGATATTCGTATTCTCCTTGAGGTAAATAAATCCACGAGAAATAATATCTGGGTTCTTAATGATCGAACCAGTCTTTTTATCGATCGTTGCAACAATAACAACCATACCTTCTTCGGCAAGCATCTTACGATCGCGCATAACAATTTCTCCTACATCACCAACGCCCAATCCGTCAACCATAACGTAGTGTGCTGGAAGTTGGTGATCCATATCAACCTGATATCCCGTCTTTGAAAATTCAACAGGAAGTCCGTTGTCTAATACGATGGTATTTTCTTTCAACACGCCTGCTTCTTGTGCAAGGATTGCGTTCGTTGAGCGCATGAAATAATATCCATGAATCGGCATAAAGTATTTCGGCTTTACTGCTCGAATAATAGCCTTTAATTCATCTGATGTTGCGTGACCACTTGAATAAATATCAGAATTTTTAGAGTGATAAATGATAGCACCCTGTCGAGCAAGTGCATCCTTAACGGTTTGCACGGCGCGTTCGTTTCCAGGAATGATGGATGAGGAGAACATGATCGTATCTCCTGGGCGCACTTGGAACGAGCGGTTTTCACCCGTTGAGATCTTCATAAGGCTTGCATTCGATTCACCCTGTGCTCCTGTAGAGAGGACGATAATCTGATCGTCTTTGTACTTATGAATATCGTCGAGTGGGATAACGGTGCCCTGCTTTATTTTTATGTAGCCCAAGTTCTGTGCAATTTGCACGTTTGTTTTCATGGATAAACCAGAGAAGGCAATTTTCTTGCCATGCTTTTCTGCGAGGGCAATTACTTCACCGACGCGGGTAAGCATGGATGCGAACATGGCAATAACCATACGCCCCTTTGTCTTGAGAAATATTTGTTCAATATTGTCCATGATGATTTCACCGGACAATGATTTTCCTTCTACCTCCGCGTTAGTACTTTCTAAGCAGAGCCCAAGGATACCTTGTTCAGAAATGCGCTTAAACTCATCGAGTCCATGTTCTACTCCTTTCGCATCGTACTCAACTTTTACGTCAGTTGCGTATACGAAATTTCCAACCGGAGTTTTTATAAGGATGCTTATGGAATCTGGAATACTATGGATGATGTTGAAGAACTCAAGCGTAAGGTTGTCGGATACTTTAATAACATCGCGATTCTTTACGATTTCAAAATCAAGCTTCGGGGTGTTTGGATATTCGCTCTGACGCTTGCTAATAATTTCTTTTGCGAGCGGTGTTGTGTAAATAGTCGGATTGCCGAGCTTTTCCATGATATGTGGAATAGCCCCGATGTGATCGTAGTGTGCGTGGGTAACAACCATACCACGGATTTTGTGCTTGTTCTGTTCGAGGTAGGTTACGTTCGGGATGATATAATCAACTCCTGGGTTTTCTTCACCGGCAAATTCAAGGCCAGCATCAAAGATGACAATCTCATCTCCGTATTCAAAGAACGACATGTTTCTGCCGATTTCTTCAAGTCCACCGAGTCCGCAAAAACGAACGATTTCTTTGTTTGCTTCGCGGAAGCCTGCTTTCTTGCCATGCTCAGCTCGTCGAACGGTTCCCATTGGGCGTTCTGGCTTTAGTGGCTGATCAGTTGTCGTTGGAAGCATTGCGGGGTCGTGTTCGTGCTTCTCACGTCCTCTGCGTGGAACGTATTGTCCACCGATGCTTTGTGTGCGCGGTCGCTGTGGACGATCTGATCCATATTGTGGTCTATCTGTTCGTGGACCTTGCGTGGATCGCTGTGCTGGATGCGCTGATGGGCGTTGTCCCGCGCCAAAAGGACGTGTAGGGCGCTGCGATGGTGTGCTCGGACGACTTACTGGACGTGAAGCAGGCCCTTCACTCGGCGATTTTGCTGGAGCTACTGGACGCGTAGGGCGTTGTCCGATGCTGTGTGTTTTTGGAACTCCGTTTTGCGGTGCTCCTTGTGGCCTAAAGGCCGGTCTTCGTTGTCCTCCTGGTTGGGAAGACGGTGTGTTGTTTTTATTTTCCATAATTATATATATATAAATTATTTGATCAGTTATTTCGGCATACCATGTCGGGTCGGGGAATTACTATGCGCATGTTGTACTTCATCCGGCCCGATACGGTATGCACTAAACAAAAAATGCCTTACGTTCCCCAAAAGGGATTTTAAAAAACATGTTTTGCCGATACGCTGTTCGTATGGTTATTGTTCTATTGTGTTTTACCGACGGAATATCCCGTCGTTTGTTATGTTCTTCGACAGTATCACAACTCTCTTATGTAACACTACTGAAAGATGTGCCGAGAAGAGGACTCGAACCTCCACACTGTTGCCAGCGCTAGAACCTGAATCTAGTGCGTCTACCAATTTCGCCATCTCGGCTGAGATATATCCCTCGCTACTGTGAGCGGGGGAGTTGAAGCAATGCCTCAACTAACTCCTGTATCCTACATACTTTCCTCTTATTATGCAAGTTTTCCCTGCCAATTCACCTCAAATAATGGAGTTTTCTTAACAATGCTTACTTCGTCCTTCTTTTTTGTGAGAAAGCTGAAGCGCTTTGGATCTTCTACAAAAAGCGTATACAGCGGAGTGTTGAACGGAATATTAAGTGAAGATAATTCCGCAGGAACGCCAAAAGACGTTTCTCCGACATTTTTATACGCTGTGTTTTCTGCAAGTGTAAAGCCAGTTTGTTCCCACGCTGGAGGGAGAACCCAATACGCTACGCCACGGTTCTTCTTCGTATCAGAATAATCAGACTGTACGAAGTCTGCAAAAAGATCCGCAAGAATAAGAGGCTCACTTCCTATGTTAATAGTGATGTGCGTATATTGCGATGGGATCAACACTTTCTCCCCTTTATTTGCTGCGATATAGAAAACATCGTTTGTTTTCTTTCCTGTTTGTTGTAATGCAAATAATGCATTTCCGCTTAAGACCTCATAGACTTCTGCTGCTGGATGCGTGTGCCCAATCGTTCGAATATATTCCCCATCTTTCCCGCCAATTGTGCCAGGGAAAATTACTGTGATATCATACCGAATTTTATTGGTTCGAAAAATCTGCTCGTCCTTCTGCTGATGTACATCGCGGTACATGAGATAGAGGTTTTTTCTGCGGGATGTCGCCTTTTTGTCCATTAGGTATGGACGCGCGTCTTCCAATGAACGTGCATGCATGGGCTCGGACACAACACCCTTTCCAAGAGAAATAGTATCGGTGTCGAAGGTGATCCCTAAGCCGCTTTGTTTCTTAAGATTTTTCATAGTTAGTCTTTAAATGTTCGCACAGTTTTTATGTACCATGTGTCGATTGCAGTAAAGCGATCGCTCGGAACAGAAAGTGATTGCGCAGTAAAGCCCTTTAACGATTTATTACTTACGTAGAGATAATACGGGGAGTAGAGAAATACTGCTGGCCTATCTTCTCGAATTATATCGCGTAATTGATTGAGGCCATTTTCACGACTCTCTGCATTGAAATCGGTACGTACGTAATTGATGAGCTTATCAACGTCTTTGTTTTCGTAGAGAGAAAGGTTTAGCCCTGGGTCAAGTTTTTGGCTTGATTCCCAGAAAGAAAACGGATCAAGATTTTTTCCGTAACTGTTGCCAAAAAGAAGCAATTCATAATCGCGTGGTTTGATAACTGTTTTGCTAAAGTCGCTTATTGAAGCAATATGAATTCGAACGCCAATACCAGCGGCTTTCCACTGGGCTTCGAGCATCTTTGCGGTTTCTTGGAGAAACGGTGTTGGATATACCGTAAGAACAAATTCAAGTTTTTTGCCATCGCGCTCTCTAATACCGGAATCGGTCATCACCCAATCATTCTCTTCTAACCATGCGATTGCGCGCTCGAGAGAATATTCGGGTATGCCTTGTACTTCTGGAGTGAATGCAGGGATAGGGCTTGTGATTGCAACTGCATTATCACCAAAGATTGCCTTCGTTATTGCTGCGTTGTCTGTTGCTAAAGAAAGCGCCTTTTTCATACTGTCAGTCCGCAGGGTTTCATTCGCAAATGGATTTGAGAAAACAGCATAGTAGCGAGGCATTGTTATCTTGCGCACTTGATGGGGGATTGAGATAGACTCGAGTACACTTGGTTCGACAATAGCCATGCCGTCAATATCTCCGTCATTCAGTGCTTCTACGGCATCTGACTCGTTCTGATAAAAGCGCACCATTAAGGTGTCGATATATGCCTTTGGTCCAAAATAGCGTTCATTTCGCTTTAATAAAATTTGCGTAACAAATCCGTCGCGGCGTTTTTCAAATGATTCAAATATGTATGGGCCACTCCCGATAGGTTCTCGGTTGTAATCGGACAAACGAATGTTTGCCGTAGGAACGCTTGCAAACAAATGTTTTGGTACTGGCTGGAGTGATAATACTGCGTTTTCGAAGAACGAATACGTAACAGGGGTAATTATTTTTAGCTCGCGTTCGCTAATGCGCTCTACTTGAACGCCTTTCCATAGTGGTGCAAGCGGTGAAGCGATAGCCTGGTCTTGGATAAGCTGAATGGTAAAAATAATATCGTCTGTTGTAATAGGTTGATTATCTTGCCAAACGATATCGCCTTTAATGCGAATGTCGAATACCTTGCCGTCATCTGCGAGCGTTATTGTTTCTGCCATTGCGCGTATATTTGCAAATAAAAGTTGTGACAAATCATTGTCTGGGTTGTTACTTTCTGCAAAGAGCGGGTTGATAAAAATCGGTTGCCCTACGATACCCTCGACATATTCACCGCCTGCTACGGGGGAGAGGATTGTGTTTAACTGAATAATACTTATCAACAGGAGGAGTGATGTAATTACGAGAATAAAAAACGCCGCAATAAACGTAATACGTTCTTTGCGGGAAAATAGTGTAAAAAGATTGAAAATCGCTTTTAACAAGGTAGTAAACCGTAAGTAATATACGGATTGTTATTCGAGCCTTTCGACAGGCTTGGAGAAGGACTTTGACTTGAATCCAGTGGGTATAAACATTTTTCCCCCTTGCTGGTGGGCAGAGGGGGAAAAGAATGAGGCGAAGCTTATTGAGATAGGCTGATGAGCGATAACACTGCAAATGCTACTGCAATAACAACAGTTGCTCCGAAAATAATGCGTTCAAATCCACGACGAGTCTGGTATGTGCCACCGTCTGCTCCTCCACCAAATGCGCCTGAGAGGCCGGATGAGCGTTCCTGCAATAAGATGAGGACGATCAATACAATCGATAGAATGACTTGGGCTAGGGATAAATAGTTCATAAAGGTAAAGGTTAATCCGCGTACGTTTTACGCGCTGTTACAGTAATAATAACGTTAACGGCACTTATAATGAGTGTCGCATAGGCGAGAGGCTCAAGTCCCTGTATCGTAACATTTTCCGAGAAATAATCAAGTAGATACAGCATTAATGCGTTTACAATCAGTAAACCGAGGCCCATCGTAAGGATGATGAAAGGGGTGAGAATGAGCTTCAAAATAGGCCGAATAAGGGTGTTGATGGCTGTGAAAATCGCTACGACGATGAGTAATTCTTTAAGGTCGCCAGACACAAGGAAGCCAGTGATAAACTTTTCTGCAACAATGAATGCAAGAAGGTTTGAAAATAGTGAAAAAATGATTCGGGATAGGAATTTCATATGGATATAGTATACCATAAAAGCGCGTAAGCGCGTAAACGAATGGGCTGTCATTCCCGCGGCCTGCTTCGTGTAAGAATAAATACTCCGCAGGCATTTCGGCACGTTGCACGCTCGCTCTACTCGCTAGCAACGCCAAGTCAAGGCGGGAGTCCATTTCCATTTTTAAAAATATCTTTTCGTTCCACTTTTTTACGTATTTTGCGAGAACGGCCCATTTTTGGTATACTGTTCCTAATTGAAAGGTCGAAAACATAATATGTCATTCACTGTTTTTGGATAGTGCATGGCAATAAAAAAATGTTTGTACAAAATTTAACTAGCACACTTTACGGTTCTCTGGCGAGTGTGTGGCTCGGAGTAATGGCATTCATGCCTAAATTTATTGGAGCACTTATCGTGTTGATTATTGGTTTGGTCATCGCTTCCGTTTTTGGATCGGTTATCGAACAGATCATCAAGTCTGTTAAGTTGGATGGATTGTTGAAGAAGATTGGCGTATCACAATACATCGATCGTTCTGGCGTACGTCTTGATTCAGGAAGATTCTTGGGTCGTATCGTATACTGGTTCTTTGCTATCGTTTCAATCTTGGCGGTATCTAATATCTTGGGATTGGACGTGTTCTCTGATTTCTTGAAGCAAGTACTATTGTATGTTCCGAATATCGTTGTTGCAGCATTGATCATGCTTGCTACTTTGGTAGTCGCACGATTTTCTAAGACATTGGTAGTAGCTTCTGTTGCAACTGCAAAATTGCACGCAGCAAATTTCCTCGGATCTTTTGTTTGGTGGATTATCGTTGTTTTCGGACTCATCACTTCGTTGATGCAGCTTGGAATTAATGTATATGTCTTGCAGACAGTTATCACAGGTGTTGTTGCAATGCTTGCAATCGCAGGTGGCATCGCTTTCGGCCTTGGCGGAAAGGATTATGCCGCTTCTTTGATAGAAAAATTGCGAAAGGACACCGCAGAATAAAAATCATTATTGATTTACAAAAAGCACCGCAAATGCGGTGCTTTTTGTTTGGTGGACTGAAATACTATATACTGATTAGTATTAGGTATACGGTATACAGTATACGGTATACGAACTACCATTTTTCGTATGGATATCTTCCTTATCTACCTCTTCGATCGTTTTATCTACCGCATCTCGCATTTCATGCGCCACTGGTATGTGGATAGTTTTGTGCATTACAGCCGATTTGTTATTGCGCGCTTGGAAGATATGGATCAAACAATTGCATTAAAAGTTACATGGCGAAATATATTCCAGCCATTGTACCAAGAGCGTAACGTTGCAGGGTATCTTCTCGGATTTATTTTTCGATCCATACGATTGGTTATGGGGGGAGTTATTTATACGGTCGTGATTATTATAGCCGCCGCACTCTTCTTGGTATGGGCTGGTATTATCCCTTACATCTTGCTAAAAATTGCTGGGCAGACACCCGCTGGGCTGATTTATAAATCAACACTATGACAGAGCGAATTGTTACTCCTATGGAATCAAACCTATCTGTAGAAAAATTGCTGTTTTCTGACCCACGACTTGAGTTTTCTGCCTCCCTTCGTTTTTTGTGGGGGTTGGTTACTTATTCGTTTTATAGCATTTTTACTATCGGCACTATTCTTGCTGTTATTTCTGATATTGAATGGCTACGTTGGTTCGGTATTTTGTGTACGTTCGTATTAATTGATCGCGCACTTCATATTAATACGCCATTGCATATGATCACCTCGTTGAAACCGGAAGGAGTTGCTGGCGTCAATATTACCGAATTCCTACTTCCAAAAACATTTCGTTCTATTATTCGCGCGCTCGATAAGACAGGTATCGCGGGAGGAAATTTTTATCTGCACCTTATGAAAACGTTGATTCGCGATGCGGGTATTCGTGGCGCACTCTATCGATTAGAGATATCTCCAGAAGAGTTTGAACATAAAATTGACGAAGAGATTGAAAAGTTTAAAAGTAATAGTCCCTATGCGCATGGAGAATTGCTTTCGCGCATTCACATGCTTGTAAAAACAGCATTCCTTGATGCATATGCAAACGGTGATAAATATATTGCGCCAAATGACATATTTGCTGCATTGCGTACCGTTGATGATGCTGCAGTGCGACGAGTATTTTATTTGTTCTCACTCGATGCAAACGACTTGCAAAAAGCACTTATCTTTAGCCGTTATCGACAGAAGTTCTCTTGGATGAAGCTTATCCCGGAGACAATCGGAGGGTTTGCGCATAAAGGGCCGCGCCATCGTGTCATGAATCGTGCATGGACCGCACGACCAACGCCGACGCTTGATATGTATAGCGATGATTTAACCGATCTTGCTCGCGAACAGCGGGTGGGGTTCCTTGTAGGACACCAACAAGAATATGGAACAATAGTAAATATCCTTTCCCGCGGTGCAAAGCAAAACGTGATGCTTATTGGCGAACCGGGGAGTGGAAAAGAAGCTATTATTAGCCACCTTGCACACAATATTGTAAAAGATAAAGTGCCGGATGCGTTGTTTGATAAACGGCTCGTGTCACTTTCAATCGGAGAACTGGTTTCTGGCGCAGGGCCAGAAGAAATTTCCACTCGCGTACGCGTGGTAACAAACGAGCTTATCGGAGCAAAGAATATTATCCTGTACATTCCCGATATCCATAATTTGTTTAAAACAGCAGGCGAAGGATTTATGAATGTTGCGACGCTGATGTTGCCGGCTATTGCGGGCGATGCGTTTCAAGTAATCGGCTCGACCTACCCTCGAGAAATGAAAACGGAAATAGAAACCCACTCCGATTTTTTGAGTGTTTTTGAAACGGTACGTGTTGAAGAAATATCCGAAGACGATGCAATTCGGTTACTTACGTACGCGGTTGTTATCTTGGAAAAACAATACAATATCGTAGTTAGTTTTGAGGCTATTAAAGCATCTGTTTCTATTGCGCATAAATATTTCAAACAAAAATTATTACCTTCAAGCGCAGAGGATTTATTAAAAGAAGCGCTTGCTGATGCAACGCAGCGAGGAGAAAAAATGCTAACTGATGAGTTGGTTATTGCTGTTGCAGAGCGTAAGGTAAATATTCCAATTCATAAAACAACAAAAGAAGAAGCGGATAAACTCCTTAATCTTGAAGACATCATTCATACAAACATGGTTGATCAAGAGCAAGCAGTGAGCGCGGTTGCGCGCGCGTTGCGTCAATATCGCAGTGGACTTGCGCGATCAAGCGGACCAATTGCCACGTTTTTGTTTGTTGGGCCAACGGGTGTTGGTAAAACAGAATTGGCAAAGATTTTAGCAACAACACAGTTTGGCTCTGAACAGATGTTATTGCGCTTTGATATGTCGGAATATCAAGATAAGCAAAGCATTTTTCGATTTATCGGGACGCCGGACGGGAAAATGAGCGGCACGCTTACGGAATCGGTTATTCAAAAACCGTATAGCCTTATTTTGTTGGATGAATTTGAAAAAGCGCATCCGGATGTGCTCAACCTATTCTTACAGGTGCTTGATGATGGACGCATTACTGATAACGTGGGTCGCGTTGTTGATTTTCATAATACGATTGTCATCGCCACTTCGAATGCAAATTCGGAATTTATCAAAGATGCAATTGAATCGGGACGTAGTATCGAGGACATCAAAGACGAATTTAAGAAAAAGTTGACCGCACATTTCCGTCCCGAATTGTTGAATCGATTCTCGGACGTTATCTTGTTTAAAAATTTGTCCGTTGATGATACGATTGCAATTGCGCGCATGCAAATAAAGAAGTTGACAAAGACGCTCGGAGAAGACCAGGGGATTAATCTTGTGATTGATGATGCCGTCGTGCAACATCTTGCACGCATAGGACATGACCCGGTATTCGGTGCCCGTCCATTGCGCACCGTCATCAATGATCGTATTAAGAGCCAACTTGCCGAAATGATTTTGCGAAGAGAGATTACGCAAGGAAGTCATCTACAATTGAGCATGGAAGGTGACGATGTGCGATTCGTAATAAAGGAAGAAGAATAACATTAAAAAAATATTATGCGCATTAACGTAAACATTGATACAACAGGGCTTAAAATAAATCGAATTATAAAGTTTTTTGTTATCTCTGATTTGATGCTGTGGGGTGGATGGGGTCTTATTGGACCAATTTTTTCCATCTTTCTAGTTAGTACAATTGAAGGCGCAACTGTCGCAACGGTTGGCGGTGTTGTTGCAACTTACTGGATCACAAAGTCACTAATACAACTTCCTGTCGCTGTTGCATTAGATAGGCATGAAGGTGAGCGTGACGATTTTTATACCCTTATTCTCGCATTACTCCTTGCTGGTTTTACTGCCCTTTCCTATCTTCTTGTGGAGGATATTGCAACACTATATCTCGTTGCGTTCTTACAGGGACTTTCGTTTGGTTTGTATGCGCCGTCATGGGCTGGCATTTTTTCGCGCCATTTGGATAAAGAGCATTACGCGTTTGATTGGTCGTTGGATAGTACTACTATCGGAATGGCTTCTGGTGTTGCAGCATTTGCGGGAGGCGCATTAGCGAATGCATTTGGATTTGACGTTGTGTTTATTCTTGCGAGTGTATTCTCATTCTTTAGTGCAATATTATTGCTTATGGTCCCAGATTTAGTAATGCCAAAAGCAACGATTACAATTCCCTTTCGTTTCCCTGGGTTTATGAAAATGAAAACTCCGATTGAGGTGGAGAAGAAGGGACAATAATACAAGCTCGACAGCTCGTTAGAAGGGAAGCTTGTTAGCAAATATGAGATATAAAAAAAGGAATCACTCGTGTGGTCCTTTTTTATAGCATTCCCAGTACCTCTTATCTCAAGCCTCCCTTTTTGCTATACTTAATGCATATGGAGCAATTGCACGCACGGAAGTTAAAAGTTTTGGAAGAGACGGCGAATTTGATTCGACAAGATATTGTTGAAATGCTTGAGCATGCTGGTTCAGGGCATAGCGCGGGGCCACTTGGTATGGCGGATATTTTTACAACATTATATTTTCATTTATTGAACCACGACCCAAAGAATCCCAATTGGGCTGATCGCGACCGCGTCGTACTTTCTAACGGACACATTTGCCCTGTTTTATATGCAACGCTTGCACGCGCAGGCTATTTCCCTGTTGAAGAATTAAAAACATTACGCAAACTTGGCTCTCGATTGCAAGGGCATCCGCATCGTGGTCCATTGCCTGGCGTTGAAACAACGTCTGGACCACTTGGATCTGGCTTGTCGCAAGCTATTGGTATGGCGCAAGCAGCAAAGCTTGATGGGAAAAAACATCGCATCTATTGTTTGATGTCAGATGGAGAACACAACGAAGGCAATACATGGGAAGCTATTTTGTATGCAGGGAAAAATAAGATGAGTAACGTCACTGCTATTATCGATCGAAATAATATTCAGATTGATGGATTTACAGAAGATACGATGCCACTTGAACCGTTGCGCGATAAATATGAAGCATTTAATTGGCATGTTATTGATGTGAGTGGGCATAATTATATGGCGATCGCTGGAGCGGTTATGGAAGCGCAGGCAATTCATGAGCGACCGACGGTTATCATTGCCCATACGATCCCAGGGAAGGGAGTGAGCTTTATGGAAAACAATTATGTTTGGCATGGCATGCCGCCCAATAAAGAGCAGGCTACGGCTGCTATTCGAGAGTTGCGAACACTGTGGGGGAAGATACGTGCCGAACATGATTAATTTTTAAACTGCAATTATATGGAAGCAATCCCAACGAACAACAAAGAACAAGAACTTTCTACTACTAAGGAAGCTCCGCGCAATCCCAATAGTATCGGTGAGGTGCTGAGTATTGGAAAGGATTTGCCGACACATCCTGATAAAGTGTATCGCAGTGTTCGTGAGGAGGCAGCGGTAGAAGATTTATTTACGAGCGGCATTGTGCGCAATGCACAAGCTGCTGGAGTAAAAGAAAAAAGCAGATGGGATGATAGAGTTTTCTGGAGCAGGGGCGCAGATGGAAAATTTCATAATGTACAGCAAGGAGGATTTGTTATTGAAGCTCCCTACGCCGTTGCTACCGAACGCGTTGTTACAAAAGATGATGTATCTGCAATTTATAAAAAAGAAACGGATGGAGTTGTCGATATCCTTCCAATCAAACGAGACGGCGTTGATGCGCACCATACTATTGAGCAAGAGCAAAGCGAAGCGCATAAAGAAGATCGTCTCGCAGAATTAAGAAAAGAATTAGGAATATCAAAATAATATAACCACTATTCACACCTAATCATGTTTAATCTATTCAAAAAAAATCCCGAAACCATATCGCGCACTACTCCTGGATTCGAAGAAGCAGAGCGACGCACGCCAACGGTAGGTATTATCCTACTCATCCTTATGTTTATCGCAGGTATTTATTTTGGCTTGTTTGCAATGAGCGATATTGCAAATATTCCTGATAGACCAGCGTCGCTATCGAGCTGTTCGTATAAATATCAAACGGACACAACCGGGCGCACAATATATGACGCAAAATATCCAACATATTACGAAGAGGATGTTATTAATTCGCTGGCATATGAAAATTCAAAAAATTGTGCAGTTCAATTGAGCCCACTTGAAGATACTGCGGGTGTCAGTGCGCTCTTCACTAAGCGTATTGCAATCGAAGCAAAAATCGACCCGATTGCATCTGAATATGTTGATCTACAACAGCAAGTAAACAAGATTCAAAGTCAGATTCAACGTGCAACAGGAGAGTATGGCGTTGGGTTGCAGGAAAAAGAAGCGGGAATTACAGAGCCAGTATTCCCGACAGCTCCATCACAGCAGTCAATTGTTGAGCTGCGAAAACAAGAAGCGCCGATGCTTGCGCGCATGAGTGTGTTGAAGGGGCAGGTGGATGCGCTAAAGCCTTCGCTTGATGCAGTTGATGCTGAATTAGTTACCGCATACAAACCAGTATTCAAAGCATTTGAACGCGCAATGCGATGGTATGAATTTAAAGTATTCTTGCTACAGTTCTTATTGCTCATCCCATTCTTCTTCCTTGCGCTTCGTAAATATCTCGAATTACATCGCAAGAACAGTCCGTATACTGTTATTCTTACCACGATTGTTGCGGTGCTAGGATTGCTTCTTTTAAAAACGATTCTCTTCTGGTTCTGGGGATTGTTCCTTGAAGAAATATTGCGTGTCCTTGTTGTGTGGTTTGGGAAATACAACATTTTCCGATCACTACTATTCTACTTTGGCATGTTCTTCTCCTTTGCGATTTTCGGTGGCGCTGTGTATTTCTTGCAAAAGAAAATATTTGACCCTCGTCGTGTGACGATTCGTCGATTCCGTTCTAAGGAATGTCCACAGTGTCAGACAAATCTTGATTTGTCTGCTGAATACTGTCCGAATTGTGGAGCCCATATTCGCACCACCTGTGCACATTGCAGTAAAGATCGCTATATTGGATTGCCGTTTTGTCCGCATTGTGGGGATAAGAGTGAGGTGTGAAAATGAAATAGAAAACAAAAGGGACGCATATGCGTCCCTTTTGTTATTTTCGTGAATACGGGGATCTATTTCCTTGTTCTTTTTTAAAAAAGAACCAAAAATCACGAACCGAAAATATTTTGGGGTCGCCTCCAAAACGGCTGAAGCTCGGAACTCGCACGCCAAGAGTAGGCTCGCTCAAACACCGAGCTTCTTTCGATATTTTTCCAGCGCCCTTGATCCGAAATATTTCCATGTTCGTACGAAGGGGGAAGTCCCTATCTTTGTCATTCCCGCGGAGGCGGGAATCTATTTAATAAAATCAATATAGGTGATATTTGGCCAACTGAGGCTATCTACTGTATAATGAATTATTATGAAATCATACGAAAAGATAGCAAAAATATTGCGCACCGATCAGGACACAATCCGCGTCGTGGAAGAGCGCCTCTCCGCTTTAACGGGGAAGGTTGGTGTGCTTGATAAAGTCATGGAAGAAAACTGGACTGCAATCCAGGGAAGGTTGAATATTCTTGGACTCACGCGCGAGTCTTCTGCAAAAGAAATTTATGATGCGCTTATTAGTAAGATAGAAGCCGATGACGCGAGCTTTTATAATGCGCTTGGCAAGCCGCAAGTAACTGAGCCAGATGATTGGCAGCGTGTTTTGAATATTATCGTCGAGGCCATCAAACCGCCTAAGGGATTTTTCTTAAAAAAAGAAAAAGCGATAGAGTTTTTGCGTGCCGAGCCTCCGACGAAGGTTATTGAGGCACTCGGGTATGATACCGTAGATCAATTGATTGAGCAGGAGGATCTTATGGAAATATATTGTGCGTTGCGATTCTTACAGGGAGGAGAGTGGCTCAATACTGTATTCTTCAAACAATACGAGAAAGTAACCCCTGAGGACTTCGAAGAGCGTGATATTACGCCTATTGCATTGCAAAAGAAATGGGGAGTGCTTGCGGAGGGCTTCATGAAAAAGAAGTACCATAACATCAGCCACTTAAAGGAAATGGGAATTATTTATGTTATCCCATTGCCGCTTGAAATCTCTGGGGAAACATTGCGCAACCTCGCGTTGCTATTGCACTACTTTAACGAAATTCCTTTCTATACAAGTATTATCAAGAAGTTTTCAGGCAATCCGGAAACGTTTGTAGAAAACTTAAAATCGCTCTTGCGTGGAGATGTGCTTGACGTGCAACCAGTAGCAGAAGGGGATAAAATGCCGTGGATGGTTGTGCAACGATACCTTGCAAAAGATGATGAATTTGACTGGCGCTTGTTTGCCCCTCATATCAATCCAGAAGCTTTGCATTGGGAGAAGGCCGAACATCAGCTTATGGCAGTTGCCCGTTCAATTGATGGATTTTCTACCGACCTCGCATTTTGGAAGAATTTAAACTGGGTTGGTGATTACTTCAAGAGTGATGCCGGCATTGATGTGTTGGTAAGTTTTAACCTTGTTGATACTGCTATGGCATTGGTACAGCAGAAAGAGATGGTTAAATACCTGTATCACCACCAAGAATCCATGTGGAACAAAATATTTTTGGAATATTTCGGACAAGAAGAAATGGAAGAAATGATGAAGGAATATATTGTGAAGGGGTATATGGAGATATAAGAGAGAGCTCGCTAGCTCGTAAGGAAAGCACAAAGGAGCGCGTACGCGCTCCTTTGTCATTCCCGTGAAAACGGGAATCCATCTCCTCTGCACTTTTTCAAAAAAGTGTATCCGTCGGATTCGGAATGGAATAAGCGAATCCGACAGCCCGGCACGTTGCACGCTTGCTTCGCTCGCTAGCAACGCCAAGGGCAAAACTTCGAGCGCCGAAAATGGCGGAATAGGCTCTAAAATTTCTAACAAAACTACGAACTCGCTCCTGCGCACCGCTCAGACAACGTAGTTTTTGACCTGCCTGCCGGTAGGCAGGGGAAATTTTTATCGCCTATTTTGTCCGCCATTTTTCGGATGCTCGGGGGATACAGATTAATACAGTTTATTAATCCGAAATATTTCCATGTTTGTACATAGAATGCGCTACCGTTGTCATTCCCGTGCATTGCCTTGTCGTAGCTTTACGCGAAGACAGGAAAACGGGAATCCATATATCGCAATATATGCTAATTTTGGTATACTAAACGCATGAACTTTCTGGTACTTCTTCTCGGGTTAATTCCTAGCTTTATTTGGCTTAGTTTTTTCTTGCAAGAAGATATTCATCCTGAGCCACGAAAGATGATTTTTGCCGTTTTTATTACCGGAGCGCTTGCAGCGTTGGGTGCATATTTTATTCAGTTATGGCTAAGTGGTTATTTCCCTGCGGGCAGCGAGTTTACGCATTCCTTACTCTATATTGCTGCATTTGCAGGAGTGGAAGAGTTTGTTAAATTTCTAGCCACATATACCGTTATTTGGCGAAGTGCCTATTTTGATGAGCCAATCGATGCAATGGTGTATATGATGACGGCTGCAATGGGCCTTGCTGCTGTTGAAAATATTGCAATCGCATTTGATACAGGCATTGCGGCGATTACGGTTGGTTCGCTTATGTTTCGTTTTCTTGGAGCAACGCTTTTACATGCATTAAGTTCACTCGTGATGGGATATTATTGGGGCAGAGGTATTATTAAAAAGCATACTGCCATCTATCTTATGTGGGGTTTTATTATGGCAACGTTATTACATACCATCTTCAATTATCTTATTGTTGTATTTGACGCTGGTATTTTATATGCCATTGGCGTGTTAATTCTTGCCGCATTCTTTGTATTTTATGATTTTGAAAAGCTTAAGAAAAATGATACTATTACCGTATGAACAATGATACTAAAAAATTCTTTGAGAAACTGGCGGGAGTATCCGAACAGGAGGAATTTGAACCTCGATTGGCAAAGGTTGCTGCGGTAACCCCAACACAAGAAGAGGATGAGGAAATGGAAGATGAAGAGCAAGAAGGGGATTTCGAAGAAGGAGAAGGACAGCTTGCAATCGACGTGTACCAAATGGGAAATGATATTATCATTGAAGCCCCTGTTGCAGGAGTTGGTATGGACGACCTCGACCTTGAAATATCGCCCGAGTCTGTTGCAATTCGTGGAAAACGAGATCAACGCGAAAAAATAGCAGATAACGATTATCTCTATCAGGAATGTTATTGGGGTAAGTTTTCTCGATCAATTATTCTTCCACAAGAAATTAATCCTGATCATGCAACCGCAACATTCAAAAATGGCGTTTTGCGCATTACCTTGCCTAAGGTGAATAAACAAAAGATGAAGAAGGTGAAGGTGAGATTTGAATAAGAACGATTAAAAAACCGACGTACGTCGGTTTTTTTGTAGTGTTATCCCCGTGAAAACGGGAACCCAGGTTTTCGCACTTTTTCAAAAAAGTACCTCCGTCGGATTCGGAATGGAATAATCGAATCCGACAGCCCGGCACGTTGCACGCTTACTTCGCTCGCTAGCAACGCCAAGGGCAAAACTTCGAACCGAAAATATTTCGGGGTCGCCTCCAAAACGGCAGAAACTCGGAACTCGCACGCCAAGAATAAGCGTGCTCAAACACCGAGCTTCTTCCGATATTTTTCCAGCGCCCTTTATCCGAAATATTCCCATGTTCGTAAATAAAGAATATTATTTTTTGCTTGTGCGAGGATAACGTACTGTGCAGTATAAAAAACGATTCACTGAGTGAATCGCTTTTTCTTGTGTGCCCAGGAGAGGAATCGAACCTCCACTGATTTCTCAACACGATTTTGAGTCGTGCGCGTCTACCAATTCCGCCACCCGGGCTTCATAAAACTATACGTATAGTATAGGGGAATTTATTTTTTTGTCAAAAACGCCCCGTATCGTGTGATACGGGGCTGTAGATCTATCCTTCGAGCGCGTCCGGGGGGTGCGTAATCGGAGTGATTGAGAGAAATTGCTCAAAGCCCAAGGCTTCAAAGTAGTTCTGGATTTCCGTTCCGGCCGCTGACAGACACATCTGATGTGCATATGGCATATATGCGTCGATGGTAAGTATATTGCCGGCGGCAAAGTTTCTGTTGACCGCCGCCGCAACCATTCGGCTTAATGATGGAATCGATAGCGACTTAAAACTGAACTGCAAGTTTCGATCGTCGTCGAGAAGGAGGTATTGCGGTAATCCGTGTTGCTCCGCAATGATCGCTCCGAGCCGGTGATGGTGGAGACTAATGAAACGGCTCCGTAGCTTGGTATCTGCCTTGTGCTGATAGAGTGCTCCGACGAGGCGCCCGATGGGCAGGAATAATCCGCTAACCTCTGCTTTCCAGACATCTTCCGGCGGTAACTGCATCTGACGAGCCATGATGCGTGAGATAACAGCCATGGCACAGCATTTTGCGCCAAGGATTTTCGTATTTGGATACTCGTGTGATGCACACAGGATGCTGATACCAACAAGCAGCGCTTTGCACTCATCGATTCCCATCGCATTCGCGATGTCCTGCAGCTCCTGCGGGCCTACAGATTTTTTCATGGGGAGCGCCGTTCGCATGATCCCCAAGAGGCGATCCGAGGTATTAAGGCAAACAATCTTCTTTAGCTCGACCAGCCACATTGCTCGTTCGCGTGCCTGCTTAAGGGCATTTACCGCGTGTTGTGCGCATTCTGGATGCGCCTGCGTTACAATCTCGCGCAATTGCTTGTCGATTTGAGGCGTAGGGGCACTTATCTTCTTCATAACTAGTTCCTTTCCTTTGCATAATTGTGGGGTACTAATTTCATATATACTCCTGTCGGAGGTATTTTTCAATACCCTAATGTGGAACAAATTGTCAAATATATCGTTATATCTAGTATTAGCACTATATTCGCTATGAAACACATGCAATCACAACAATCTTATGTGCTCGGCAATAACCAGCCTATTACCTTCTTTGCAAAAGGTAATACTTTTTGCTTACTGGTTGGCCAAGGCTGTGTTTCTCGATATTGTGCACACTATCTTCCTATATAGTACGTGCGTGTATTGTGCGAAGACGATCTCGGCCAAATAGAAAGCCGAGATTTTTTGTACGCAATCTATTTGGGGATAGCACATTGATAACTATATATAGGAAGGCTTGTTTGAGAAGGGGAGTGTTTCACATATTGCTTGGCGGATAAGATTTATTAACCAGCAGCATAACCAAGAAAGAGGTGCAACCATGAAAGGAAGTGAACTGAAGAAGCGGGTTTGTCGATTGATGTGGCTGTATTTTTTCATCACGTTTACGTTTGGGTTTGGCCACGCATTTTTCTTCTCCACCTACTCCATCTACCTTATGAGTAAGGGGTTGGACCTGTTACAGATCAACGTCGTTAACTGCGTATTCATGGCCTCGGTATTCTTGTTGGAAATTCCAACGGGAGCATACGCCGACTTGTTTGGTCGCAAGCGTTCGTTTGTGACAAGCTGCTTCGTGTATGGGCTTGCTATGATTATCTATTGGCAGGCTGATTCATTCTGGATCTGTATTGTTGCAGAATTGTTTGCTGCTCTTGGGGCGGCGCTACACTCGGGGGCTATGGAAGCTTGGATCGTCGATTCAATGCGCATCGCAGGGCATCGCGGAGGATTGCGAACCCTTTTTCGCAGAGAGCATTACGTATCGCAAGTCGGTATTGTGGGAGGAAGTCTACTGGGTGCATATATTGCCCAATATGATCTCTCGCTTCCATGGCTTGTTGCGGGGGTATCGATGATTTTAGTTGGCATCTTTGCATCGTATGCTATGCAAGAAACTCCCATAACTGCACGAAAGACTCTGTCTGGTTTTGCATCTATAGGGCTCATTACTCGGGATAGCATTACCTACGGTGTGCGACACAAAGGCGTCTTGTACATTATTTTATTTGGTAGTGTTTGCGCACTCTGTGTTCAGACAATGAACATGCAATGGCAAATACGCTTCATGCAGGATTTTTCTTTTAACCCGCGTCACCTTGGATGGACCTTTGTTGGCATCTCCCTCTTCATCATGATTGGCAATCGGCTTTCGACGAAACTCTCCTCACGATTTGGAAAGGGTCGGCGAGCGATTGTGCTATCACAATGCTTTACCGCAGGAGGCATTATTGCCGCCGGTTGGTTTACCTCAGTCGCTCCTGTCTTGATTGCATTTTATGTGCACGAGATGGGGCGGGGTATGTTCGCACCACTCAAACGTGCGTACATGAACGAACGTATTCCGAGTGCGACACGCGCAACCATTTTATCGTTCGATTCGATGGTTGCGCATAGCGGAGCTTTTCTCGGATTACTCGGTAGTGGGCTTATTGCGAAACATTGGTCCATTGCCACTTCTTGGATGACTTCCGGCCTTTTGTTGATCGTTGCCATTCCCGTTTTCCTTTTCTTGAAGAATGGAGATGGAAACAAGTGAGTACATAATGGCACCCAATACGGGTGCCATTTTTTTACATTGGCATTCCTGCCCGTTCGACAGGTTTAGGGTAAACTGCGGCGGGAATCCATTACCACTTCTAAGACAATATTCTTTCATACTTTTTAAAAAAGTACTTCCGTCGGATTCGTGTCGGAGTAATCGAATCCGACAGCCCGGCACGTTGCACGCTTACTTCGCTCGCTAGCAACGCCAAGGGCAAACCTTCGAACCGAAAATATTTCGGGGTCACTTCCAAAACGGCTGAAGCTCGGAACTCGCACGCCAGGGGTAGGCGTACTCAGACACCGAGCTTCTTTCGATATTTTTCCAGCGCTCTTAATCCGAAATATTTCCATGTTCGTAGATACAAGAGAGTAATTCTGTCATTCCCGCGGAGGCGGGAATCTATTTAATTCTGGATTCCCGCCTCCGCGGGAATGACAGAAAGCATTCGCCCTTTACTTTTGTGTGGGCTCGTAGGTATAGTAGAGACAGCAGTTACACAACGAGGAGGGGAGTGGAGGTGCGTATGAATAAAAGGATGTTGTTTTTCGTTGCATTCGCAATGGAGGATCAAAATCGACGGGCTGTATATGCTGTCGAGGATATCGGCGGGTGCATAACCCTGAGCGAAAAGATGGCGAAGGGAAGAAATCCGGCTGGTCTCTTGGGAACAAAGGTTCCGCTTAGCCTGGTCGCATTTGATCGGGGGCGGGTATTTTTTCACCTGAGTAGCGAAATCGTTGAAAGTCCTGTTGCAGGCATCTTTGCCTCACTTGAACAGGCAATCCCGTGCTTTGATGCCGAACAGCTCGAAGTGCTCGATATGCGGTGGCTCGAGGAGACGATGCGCTGCGTTGTAACGATGCAGAAGCCTTTTCCGCAAGCGGGGCAATGCCGCGGAAATTGTGGACAGGCTGGTTGTTTGTAAAGCAGGATACGGGGCGCTTATTGCGCCCCTTTTTAATTCGGCAATCTAGTATTCATGCGGTATTATCCTATTCGGCAATAATACTATTGCCTAATATGTTTTATCTATTGCCGAATAAAAAGACTCTGGGTTCCTGTTTTCACGGAAATGACAATACAAAAGAATATAGCGAAAAATTCTGACATTCCCGCGCAGGCGGGAATCTAGCGCAACACACACTTCCCCCCCCTGCCGAACCCATGGTTGACACCTTGCCGAATTACCCTGTATCATACCCCCATGATTAGTAACTACGAGTTTATCAAGACGCAGGCATTCGAAGTTTCGTCTGCACTATTTCGGTGCACCGAATTATTTTCTCAAGACAAATTGCGCGCAGAAATTGAAGCTGCTGCAGTTGATATGGTCGCAGATTATGAAACAATACACAGCACAATAGGGGATGAATTTCCTCGTATTGAGAAGTTGATTGCACTTATCCGATTAGCGGAATCTACCGGACAAATTGCATCCATTAATGCGAACGTACTGTATCGAGAACTTGATAACCTTACTAAGGCGATTCGGTTAGAAGTTGTTGACCGCCGCGAACGGAAAAACATCACGGCATCTTTGGAAAAGATGTTCACAAATTCCGAATATGCAAAGAAGCTCGCCACTACTGCAACGGTACTAAGTGAGCCAGTTAATTCGGCAACTACACCTTCTCCTACTCCTGTCATTCCCGTGAATATGGCAATCCAGAGCCCTGATAATTCGGCAAAACAAAAATTAAGCGATACTCAGTTCGGCAATATTGAATCCCTGCTTTCTGCAGCGGTCCAATCGAGTCAGGCAATGGAAGCCTTAGCAGCTCCTGTTAATCCGGCAACAGTTCCTGTACACGAAACGCTTAACGCGTTTTTGCGACAAGACGTTCCGGCAAACGCGACACAGGGGGCTTCGGCAACTACCGAACCCACTCTTGCTAAACAGGGAAATGCAATCCAGCAGGCAACGGCGACCACGGCCGTTCGTCCGGCAATTGCTCCTGTGCAAGCTACTTCGGCAAACCCAGCGCAAGTCGGTTCGGCGAGCTCACCACAAGTAGGTTCATGGCAGCATGTCATTTTACAAAAAGTGAAGGAGCTCGGCCAAACAACAACAAAAGAGTTAACTGCCAGCTTCCCAGAAATCAGCGAACGAACTATTCGTTTCTATCTGCAAAAGCTTGTTGATAACCAGGCAATAGATCGTATTGGTTCAACTGGTCCAGGAGCAGCATATCGAGCTAAAATATAACCATCAAAAATCCGCCAAAAGGCGGATTTTTGATACCATGACATTGTCATTCCCGCGGAGGCGGGAATCCAGTATTCCCTAGTATATTACAGGGTATCCTCGCCTTCGGGAGGATAACGCCTTCTTGCTGTGAAACAATCCGCAAATACCCACGTTATCTTGTAGTATGGATGCATACTAGTCACAAACTGGTCTCAGTTGTTGACAAAGTGCATACATACTTTACAATAAGTATAACTGGTTTGGAGTGAGGCTAAACCAAGATTCTAACACCCTGCCTATCGCAGGCAGACACAAGGTCATTTTTTGCCCTTGTGTCTCTTCTTTGGAATTTTGTTTAGCCTCGCTCCGGCGAGGCTTTCGCGTACTTACTAGATGAACTTCTAGTAGATGCGAGGAAAGATCAGAGTCGTCCTTTAATCAAACCGCCACCTTACCTCACACCGGTTCGGCTGTTGGTCGATTGATGGAGCCGATGACTTTCTGAGACCGAACAAACAAAAATTGAAATTAACTATTCAGAATTACTGAAAAAACGAAAAGCGAACAATGAATGATTGGATTGGTATTCCCGTGAAAGCGGGGATTCATCCCCATGAATCTCGTTGCCGCTGAAAACGAAAAAAATTAAAATGAGCATAGTATTTAAAAAGCTTTCTATCGTTGCTCTCTCGCTCGCCCTTTTGGCAGGCGTTGTTTCAACTCCGGTTGCAAACGGCGCTACGAACGAGGAATTACAGGCACAGATCTCTGCTATGACAGCGCAGATCAATGCCCTCCTCGCTCAGCTTGCTGGAACTCCGGCGACAGTAGCAACAACCCCAGCAATGTCTTCATACACGTTTACCCGCAACCTCACTGTTGGGTCAACTGGTGCAGATGTTATGGAACTCCAGAAGTTCCTCGTTTCCTCAGGGCACTTGGTCCTTGCAAATCCAACCAACTATTTTGGTAACATGACCAAGGCAGCGTTGGCAAAGTTCCAGGCAGCTAATGGCATTTCGCCAGCAGTTGGATACTTCGGACCACTCACCCGTACTTCAGTGAACGGAATGATGACCCCAGTAACTCCAGTAACTCCAGTTACTCCAGTAACTCCAGTAACTCCAGTAACTCCAGTTGTAACGTCTGGCGCAGTATCTCTTGCTTCTACTAACCCAGCAGCAGGATACATCGTAGCAGGACAGGCAGGAGCACGTTTGGCAGCTATCCAGTTCTCAGGAGCAGGATCAGTAACCAGCCTTGTTCTTAAGCGCACTGGTCTTTCGACCAATGACGTATTGACCAATGTCTACTTGTATGATGGAAATACTCGCATCACCGATGCAGCTTCTATCAATGCAGAAGGCGTAATCACTTTCAACAATCCTTCAGGGCTGTTCACAGCTCCTAAGACCGTTGAAGTTCGTGCAGATGTAACCTCGACCGCTACTGGACAGACCACAGTTGCAATTGAAGTTTCTTCATACACTATGTCAGGTGGAACTGCGACTGCAGTTACCGGCATAGTTGGAAACACGATGCAGATGTCAACCGCAGCTTTGGCCACGGTTACTATGCAGACCAATAACCAAAATCCGAACAACACTACTTCCTTGAGCGTTAATGCTGGTACAGTTAACCAGAACGTTTGGGATGTAACCTTGAACGTCGGAACTCGTGCAGTATCGTTGAAGGGACTTACATTTAAATATGTAGGATCAGCTTCATCTGATGCAGTAGGAAACCTTGGCGTTTACGTTGACGGAGTAAAGGTTGGTTCAACTGCAACCGTAAATGCCATGGGCCTTGTTGCCTTTGACTTTACTGCAGCCCCAGTAACTCTTACGACAGGAGCACGCACTATTCAGTTGCGCGGTGACTTCGTAAAGGGTTCGAACCGATCTGCTCAGTTCTACGTACAGAACTTGGCTGACTACATGATTGAAGATACGCAGGTTATGGGAGCATTTATTTCCCCAACCAGCGGAGCAAACGTCTATGGTTACAACTTTAACATCCAGTCAGGATCTATCGTTGTAAATCAGGATCAAACCTACTCAGCTACTCAGGTAGTTGGTGGATCTTCAAACGTTAACCTTGGTAAGTTTACCTTCAAGGCATATGGTGAAGATGTAAAAATCGAAACCTTGGTCTTGACCCCGTCAGGAACTTTCACTGGATGGACTTCTGGTGCAAATATCCAGAATGTAACCTTGTATGTAAATGGTGCAGCTGTTGGTTCTTCACAGAACTGGAGCCCAACCACTTCAGCAACACTTACTTTCAATCCAGGTGCAAACATGATCATTCCAGCTGCAGGAGTTTCTACTCTTGAAGTACGTGGAGATCTCCGCGATGGAGCTGGTGTGAACTACACTGGAGGAACCGTACAGGTTGACGTAACTTCCTTTGTTGGACGAGGACAGCAGTCACAGGCAACTGTTACAAGCGCCTCTGCAACAGGACGAAACTTGACCATTGGTTCAGCCACAGTTAGCTTCTCAAAGACTGGTGGATTCTTGGGTTCAACTGTTACTCCAAATGCAAACGCAAAGATTGGTTCATTTACACTTTCAAACTCAAACTATGAGGATGTACGCGTAACGAACTTGTCTGTTGGCTTGCTCTTTGGTGCAGGTATGACCATCACCAACGTTTCAAACCTTCGCGTATCTGACTCAGCAACTATCGTTGCTCAGCCAACCGCAGACAGCAACTTCTCTATGGATGTTGTTGTTCCTATGAACTCAACTAAGGTATTCGAGATCACTGCTGACCTCGGTTCAACTGCCTCTACAACGGCAACTGTTACCGCAAATGCAACCTCTTCATACCGTGGCGTAAGTTCAGGAGTTTCTACAACTGCAGGTGCAGCTGGTGTAGCTATGACAGCTAACACCGCTACTCTTGTAGCAGCAGATGTTACCAAGTTGTCTTCATCAGCTCCTTCTCAACTTGTTGTTGGAGGAACTGTTATGCCAACCGTTATTTATAACGTAAAGTCATCAACTGCTCCAGTAACAATCACGGAATTGACCTTTGACGCCGCTACTTCAACCGATGCAATCACTGCTATTAAGGTTGGTGGTGTTACAAAGACAATCACTGCTTTGACTGGAAACGTTGTCACTGGTTTGAACATTGCTGTTCCAGCTGGTGCGTCAGGATTGAACATTCCAGTTGATGTTACTTTTGGAACTGTAAACACAAATGGTGGAATCGCTTCGCAGCCTACTGCGGTCGACACTATTACGCTTACTGCCGTTAAGTACACCAGTGGAAACACTACTGATACCGTGACCACAGCTTCTACTACGCTTGTTTCTAACGCTATGCAGCTTGTTGCTTCTAAGCCAAGCTTGACCGTTAATGGAACACAGCAGGGTGGATTGTTGCTTGGTTCTGAGAATAAGATTGGTGAAGTTACCGTTATTGCAGATGCAAAGGGTGACATCAAGTTGAATCTCTTGACATTCAATATTGGATACTCAGGATTCTCAACTGGTCCAGCTCTTTCAGGTGTTCGCATCGCAGATGGTTCAACAACTATCAGCGGAACAACTGCTACGACAACAACGTCAACGACCTCACCAGTTATTACTGTTGACTTCGGTGATGCCGCAACCAGCAGCGATGGATACTCTATCCCAGCTGGAACCTCGAAGACCTTTAGCCTCTTCGCAACCAACACTGGTGGCGTAGTATCTTCAGGTGCAACTGCTGCAGTTTCTGCACAGGTGCAAGGTGCTGCATTGTTTAAGTGGGATGATGTAAACGGAGGTGGGCTCGGTTTGACCGCTGCTAACATCTACAACTTCCCAACACAGAGCTACTCAGTACGACAATAAGCTAACGCTTACTGTTTGATTGAATTCTCTACCCTTGAGACACTTCGGTGGCTCAAGGGAAAACATAAAATTTTTGTATCGGTCTCACTACTCCTGTAATAGGTGTGTGTGACTCGGCTAGCCTCCTCTTGTCTTTCCGCCCAAGGCGGACAGGTAGGGGAGGGTGGTCCGAGAAAAGCTGATGCAATAACAAAAACATTGAATCTTTTATCGAAAAGGATAAAAGAATAAAAATTATTGGTCCGTTGATTCACGCAAGCCTTCGAGACCTGCCATTCCCGTGAAAACGGGAATCCAGAGCCCTTAAAGGGAATCGCGATAAACCAATCAAATCCCATGTATTACATTCACCAGGTGTGAATGGAAAACGAAAAAATTTCATGGTCGACGCAAGACATTTTCATGACTGCGTAGGCAGGCTCATGTGAATGATGACCATGATCAATAAAATACTTTCAAAAGCCCCGCACTTAGTGCGGGGCTTTTGTTTCACCAGTCCGTAGCTTTATGCGTAGGATGGTTTGTGTTTTTTGGGGGTGCCCGCCGTACGGCGGGCACCCCCCTCATGTATTGTCATTCCCGCGCAGGCGGGAATCCAGTACAATAAAATAATGGACCGATACTACTATGTGTATTTATTGGCGAGCAGGAAAAATGGAACTCTTTACGTAGGGGTTACTAATAATTTAAAAAGAAGAATAGCTGAACATAAGGATGGATGGGTTGGAGGATTTACAAATGATTACGGCGTAAATAGATTGGTATATTTTGAGCAAACAACAGACGTACGAAGTGCTATAGCGCGTGAGAAGGCTATAAAGAAATGGAATAGACGATGGAAGATAGATTTAATTGAACAAGAGAATAAAGAATGGAATGATTTGTTTGAAATAATATGAAATGAATTCTAGCGCATTGTCATTCCCGTGAAAACGGGAATCCAGAGTGCGAGTTCTTTGTATTGTACGGCATCTTTTTGCAGTATCGTCTTTACATTTTGTTACAATATTTCGCGACCGCGAAATATTGTAACAATCGTTTATTTATAATTGTGTAATTAGATAATAACGAAAAGATTGTTACAAAAATCTTTCTGAATTAGTATGCAATACGGGGTAGTTATGTGATATACTTTTAACAGTTTTTATCACACGCATTTTATGTATACCGACGACATATTAGGCATGATAGAAGAGTTTGATGATATCACCACGGGTGGCCTCTTTTCTTTGTTATTTTCGTCTTATTCCGATCTTCGTAAAAGAGGTAATGATTGGTTGCCTCCAGATGAGTTTAAAGCCGCGCAGGAGCGCTCAGAGCGCGATATACGGCGCAAGCGCTACCAACGGATGGTAAATTTAGTCTGCTATTTAAAGCGACAAGGCCTTGTTGAGCAAAAGGAAAATAGTATTTTAAAGTTAACGGAAAAGGGGCTTTTGCGATTACAGAAAAACGCGACTGTTTCAAGATACGTTCCCCTTTCTAAGGGATATAAAACAGAAGACGATCATCTAAAGGTTGTTATTTTTGATGTGCCTGAGAAGCGGAGAAAGCATAGGGAATGGCTTCGCTTCAGTTTGCAGAATCTTGGTTTCAAGTTGCTTCAAAAGAGTGTTTGGATTGGAAAAACAAAATTACCACAAGAGTTTTTTGATCAATTACATGGGTGGGAATTATTACCGCATGTACATATTTTTGCGGTGCAAGAAACTGGATCAATTGGATTTGAAGATAGGGAGCATTAATGATACCCGAGTATTTTTTGAAAGAATGCTATTATTTATTTGTTACAATATTTCGCGACCGCGAAATATTGTAACAAAATGATAAATAGATGTGATATTTTAAAAATAGAAAAAGCGATATTTGTATACTGCTAATAAGGTTATGTATAAAAAGTTGCAGAATATTTTCTGTGTGTTAAAATGAATTCACTTGCGTCGCGTTATGTTCACTTTGTTTCGATATGATCGATGAATATGATCGACAATAATTACATAGCATAATATACATCATATTCTTACGAGCGGGGTCTTTGACACCCGTTTTTATTTTTATAAAAACTGATATGGAAGAATTAGAAAAAAACGATATTGCTCAACAATATTTTGAGAAAGATGCGGAGATTTTAGGAGATAACGGCGTACACCCGAAGGATGTTAGTGAGCAGGGAGGTGGAGTGATAAAGAGCAGCTACTGGAAATTTATCGGTGGTTTTTTTGCGCTATTACTTGTTGGGTTTATCGGCATACCGTTTATTGGAAATTATGTGCAGGAGCAAGAAGATAAGGCACAAGAAGAAAAGTTTGCCGCTGGTGTGCAGTATATGCAAGAAATGCAGGAACGTTTGAAAAACGATACTGATGGTGGCGCAACCGCACAGGAAACGTTGGCGTTATTTACAGCTGCGCTTAAAAAAGGAGATATTGAGCAAGCAAACAAATATTTTGTTATTGAGCCAAAAGATCGACAGGAGGGCTTGATTGATGTTTTAAAAAATATACAGGAATCCGGAAGGTTTGAAGAGTTTGTGGGGTATGTGGAAGACGTAGATTTTATGTCCAACAGCTCTAGCGGATCCGTTGCTATTTTTAGGAACATAAATAAAGAAGGCATAGCTGATGTGTCTCTAGAAATAACCAAAGATAATTATTCTACTGTATGGAAAATAGAAGGACTTATGTTTTAAGCGCTGCATTTGTTGCAGCGTTTCTTTTTAGTGCGTTGCCTACATATGCATATCAAGTAAATACACATGCCTATTTAACGAGCGAGGCTATTGAATTTTATAACAAGACCGCCAAAGAAAATACAATTTCCAGTAACTGGAAGCGCTTTATGATTGACGGGGCTATTAATGAAGATAATGACCCGCGTTACTTGAATCATTTCTATGATCCTATTAATAACGAAGGGCTTGATGACGGGTGGTTTGGTGGGCAATCGGTAAAAGAGTGGGCAAATGATAGCGAACATCAAGGGAAGCTGGGATATACGCTACTCTCTGATTCATTGCTTGCGTCGGTTGATAAGCAAAAGATTGAACAGTTTTATCCGACGTCGGACTTTACGTGGGATGCGGGTATTCGCTACTGGCTTAATGGGGATAAAGAAATGGCTATGGTGGTGCTGGGACACATATTGCATTTAGTGGAAGATATGGGTGTACCGGAGCACACGCGCAACAATAGCCATTCGGACGGGAGTGAGTATGAGGAGTACGCTTCTCGGTACAACGCGAACACTCCGGATGAGCAGTTGCGAACACGAACAGGCGATAAGCCCTTTTTTATTGAAGGCTCACTCGGCGATTATTTTGACGGGTTGGCTAAATATTCGAATAAATATTTTTATAGTCCGGGGTCAATTAGTACATATGGATATCCTGAATTGGATTATCGCACTGCGGAGGTAAAAGATCGTGTTTATTTTATTTCTAATAAGGATGACGAGGGAAATAAATATTATGTTGCTGCAAAAAAGAACATCGCTAATATTGCAATAGGCAATTTTGATGTTTCTGTTGCTGATGATGCGATTAAGGAATCCTATTGGAACCTCCTCTCCGTGCGCACGGTGCGCTATAGTGCAGGAGTGATTGATTTGTTTTTTAGAGATGTGGAGCGAAGAAGTGGCGACGCGAGCTTCTTAAAGGAAAAGCAAACAAACGCGACTATTTTAGGAAGTGTATCAACGCTGACGAGCTCACTATGGAGTGGTATGAAAAGTGTTGCTGTAAAAACAGGAACGTTTTTCGGAAATGTGTTTAGTGCTATTGGAGATGGGCTTGTTTCTGCGGGAAGTTTTGTAGGTGGGCTATTTACTAACGATAGTGGCTTAACCGAAGTGGACGGTGTTGATGTAAATGATTCCGCAAGTTTTGACGTAAATACTGGCGATGCTGCATCTGCACCTGCAGCACCAACTGCAGAGGCAATCAAGAAAGATGCGCTCGCAAAAAAGAATGCAGAAATTGCTGCACTGGAAATGCAACTCGCAGCGTTAAAAAAGGAAGCACAGATGCAAGATGCGGTAGTGCTAAGCTTGGAAAAGAAACAGGCAGAACCTGTTGTGGAAAAAGAAACGGTTGAAACAAAAACAATTGAAAAGAAGGTTGTTGTGGATGCGCCGTTTTGCGCGTATGTGTCGGGCAATAACAACGGGCAGAAAAATATTGTCATTAACGAAGTCGCATGGATGGGTGGCGTGCGCAGTGCAAGCGACGAGTGGATTGAATTAAAAAATGTTTCAGGAAGCGTTGTTGATGTATCCGAGTGGCAACTCTTAAATAAAGGAGGAGGCATTAAAATTCGCCTCGGCGATTTAAAATCAACACTTATTAAACCAGGGGAATTTGTTTTGTTAGAACGAACGGATAATAATTCTGCAGTAGGTGCGACGGCAGATTTAATTTATTCGGGCGCACTTGGTAATACGAATGATGGACTGCAGTTACTTAATGCATCGTGTGCCATTGTTGATTCCATTGCCGTTACTGCAAAGTGGTCCGCTGGAAATAACGATACGAAGCAAACGATGGAGCGTAGTGGAAATAGTTGGCATACATCAATTTCTTCAGGGGGTACGCCTAAGAAAGAAAATTCTTCAGGTGTTGTATATTCGGGTGGCGGTGGCTCCTCGATTGCTACGCAAAGCACGGGACAAGGCGGCGATCCACTATCTGCCGCGCCCCAGTTTTATCCGATTGTCATCAATGAAATCATGTATAGCCTTGATGGCACTGATAGCGGACGTGAATGGGTAGAGCTCTATAATAGCGGCACAACCGCTGTTGATATCAACGATTGGAAACTGTTTGAGAACGATACCAATCATGGACTTACCGTTGCGCAAGGATCGGGAACAATACCTGCAGGTGGGTATGCTGTTGTTGTTGACGATAAGACCTCTTTTTTAGTTGATAACGCAGGCTTTTCGGGGACTATTTTTGATAGTACGTTCTCATTAAGTGATAGTGGTGAATCGCTTACGCTTAAAAATAGTACGTTGACTATTGATACGTATACGTATGCATCAAGTACAGGTGCAGATGGCAATGGAATGTCATTGCAACGATTTAGTGATGGGTGGTTTGCCGCTTCTACTACCCCAGGAAGTTTGAATATAAAAAATACTGCTATTGCTGCGGAAACCGAAGAGACAGTTGCGACAACTACGGAATCAACAGCAGCGTCTACATCAACATTGCTATGGGATGGTGGCTCGCAATCGGGCGTCGTGTTCGATTTACTTGCAACTGATTTTGTTGGCCAACGTGTAAGCTTTGCCACCGCTGTTACCGTGGGTTCTCTCGAGTTTGGGTATTATAATGATTATGGTGCTGGCTCTACAGAAGTAAAAATATTTTCTGAAACAGGGGTGGAGCGCTTTGCAACTACGCTTGCCGTGCCGACGTTGCGATATGGAGGATATATTACGCATGTATTAACAGAACCGTTACAACTTACTGCGGGGGATTACTTTATCGGTTCTCGTCTTGTGTCGGGCAATATCGGGATAAGAAAAGGGACTAAGGCGAATGTATGTGCAAAAGCAGTGTATGCGAGTGGCGTTATTCCGGCTTGCGGTACTGGAGATGATGTGAGTATGCGAATTAATACGTGGACTGCAGAAGCCGCTACTACTTCGAGTGCGACTACAACCGCAGAAATTGCAACCACAACAGCTGCTACAAGTACTGCAACAAGCACCCAGCCTTCGTCAGATGCTACGGCGGGCGAAGCAACTCCACAATTTCATCCAGTTGTGATAAATGAAATTATGTATGATGTGGATGGGTCTGATGATAATCGAGAATGGATCGAAGTATATAATGCGGGAACATCTTCAGTAGATATTGCAGATTGGAAATTTTTTGAGGGAGATACGCATCATGGATTATCAGTAACGCAAGGTAGTTCGCTACTTGCGTCAAATGGATATGCAGTTATTGTCGCAAATCCTGTTGCATTTTTGAGTGATAATGCGAGTTTTAGTGGAACAATTTTTGATAGCTCTTTTTCGCTCAATAAAACAGGCGAGACGCTTGTATTGAAAAATGGAGATTTGGCAATTGATACGGTTGCTTATATTGCAGGTACGAGTACAAATGGTACAGGTATGTCGTTGCAACGATTTAGTGACGGATGGAGTGGAGCGTCTACAACCCCCGGAACAATAAATGTGCTGCAACCGATTGTTATTGTAGTGGAAGAGGCAACGAGTACTGCAACTACAACTCCAGCAGAAACGGCAACATCTACTGACCCCGTAGATGCAACGCCGCCGCCGATTACTACGCTTACGCAATCTAATAGTGAAGCAAAATCCGCAAGCGAGATAATAAAATCGTATTTACAAGGGATTGGTATGAATAAAATGGGTTCCGTAAAAACGATTAAAGTATATGGAGAAGGTGCGCTTGGCCAGTGGAAGGGAGGGATTTGTCAATCGACTAGTGCGTCTCAATGCGATACGACGAAGCCGAAACATTTGGTGTATTCGCAAGAGACCATAACAACATCTGAAGTAAAATCATTACTTACTTTTAATTTTTCTAGTGTTGTTACACTCGATGCAGATACTAGTTACTATGTATTTCTTGAACCTCCGTTTACCTCTGATTTAAAGAAGCAACATTCTAGTGTGTATGGTGCTTCTGATAATGTCTATCTAGATGGCGGCTTGCGAAGTATGGACTTCGGCTTAGATGGATATCCAGGGATAAAAGATATGTATTTTGAGATACAATAATTTTTCATAAAAGGTCCTCACATGAGGACCTTTTATTTCCGATAAGAAAATGGGATGTGATATAATAAAATATTATGCATCGTCGCGGCTTCACATTACTTGAACTTCTTATCACTATTGGTATTCTCGCGGTACTTGCGACTACGGCTGTTTTGATTATAAACCCAGTAGAGTATCTAAAGCAGTCGAGAGACACAAAACGGATAGGGGATCTCGATACATTGTATAAGGCGCTCCAATTATTTACTGTGCAAAATATGGGAGCAACTCCACTGGGAGTAGCTTCTATCGTATACATATCACTTCCGGATACTTCTTCTACATGTGGAAGCTATACGCTCCCAGCTTTGCCTACGCCATGGCAATATCAATGCACAACGAGTGCGAACTTAAAAAAAGTTGATGGAACCGGTTGGCTGCCAATCGATTTTACGAGTTTGTATGGCGGCTCACCACTCGCCACTTTACCAACTGAACCCGCGAATATAGCTACAAACGCACAGTACTATGCATTTGTAACCGACGGACAAAAATATGAATTGTTTTCCATTATGGAGTCGAATGACAATGTATTAGGAGGAAGAACTGACAAGGCTTCAAAAGACAGCGGGGACGATTTTACGCGGTATGAAGTTGGGACTAATCTCATATTAGCTCCGTGGAGCTTTGAATTTACCGCTTTCCCTATTGTTGCAAATAATAGTAAGCAGCCGGGGTGGTATAAGAATGCGGGTCCGGGAACGGTTACGGTGCAGGGCGATGCGCAAACACCGAACTTTATTCAGGCTAATGGGCAGGTGTGGTATGGGTGGCAAGAAAATATTCCCTATGACCCAAATTCAATATATAAGCTTGAGTGTCGAGCGCGCCAAATACTCGATCCTACTGTGGGTGGGAAAAGCACCTACTGTGGATTCAATGGAGTTGCAGCAGATGGAGTCACACTTGTAAGCGTTTCGGGATCTAATTCTTATGGCTCTCAACACTATCGAGCTTTTTCTGGCACATCGCTTACAGTTGCCGCAGGGTGGACGGTTGCTACTGGATATACAAGCGGCTACGGAGCGCCAAATGGAACGAGTGGCACATGTACAAATCCCGCTGCTCCCTGCGTTGTACATGCAAACGTCCGGTATATTCGGCCAATGTTTTTGTTAAATTATTCCGTTGGAGATGGTATCGCAAACCTTGATTACATTAAAATAACAAAACAATAATTGTATGGAAATAGTAGTAGCCTTACCTGACATTCGTAGCACGCATAATGTAGGGTCTATATTCCGCACGGCTGATGCGGCGGGAGTAAAGAAAGTTTTTTTGTGTGGCATTACGCCGCAACCGATTGACCAGTTTGGGCGCAAGCGCCCAGATATTTCGAAGGTCGCCCTTGGAGCAGAGGAATATATTCCGTGGGAATATATTAAATCTGTTGCGCGTTTAATTACGAGGCTGAAAAAGGAGGGATATATGATTTGTGCAGTAGAACAATCATCGAAATCTATCCCGTATAGGGCATTTAAAGCCCCAAAAGGGGCTAAAATAGCCTTGATAATGGGCAGCGAGGTCGAAGGTCTGCCCAAGACAATCCTCGCCCGCACAGACGTTATTTTGGAAATCCCCATGTTTGGGCAAAAGGAGTCCCTAAATGTTGGAGTTGCTTTTGGGGTGGTGGTTTTTGGGATTAAATAAATTGTATTTTTGTGGGCGTCATTCCCGCGGAGGCGGGAATCCAGTACTCCATAGATTCCCGCCTCCGCGGGAATGACAGAATTCGTGGGTATCTTCCCCCTAAAATTGCCTTTTTGATATTTTGGCGAATACTATTTTGAACAACGATTAAAACGCTGTTTTTTATCCCGTTTGATGCGGTCGTTGTGTGAAATGTGGTACAATATAGTATTATGTCTCGCCGCGGCTTCACACTCCTCGAACTCCTTATTGTCATTGGTATTCTCTCGGTACTTGCGACTACGGCTGCCTTGGTTATAAACCCTTTAGAATATCTACGACAGTCGCGCGATGCCAAACGGATTGCAGATAGCGTTTCTATGTACAAGGCTATCCAGTTGCTTTCTTTCGATAATAAAGCGGCAACTACACTAGGTACAATTTCTACTGTGTATATATCACTTCCCGATACGGCATCTTCTACGTGTGGAAGCTATGCGCTCCCTGCTTTGCCTGCGCCGTGGCAATATCATTGCGCGAGCGATGCAGATTTTAAAAAAAATGATGGAACGGGCTGGATGCCGGTTGATTTTTCCGCCTTGACCGGAGGCTCACCATTACATACGCTGCCAATAGACCCCAACAACAGTATTGCAAATGCCCAATACTATTCTTTTGTTACCGATGGGGATGGATATGAACTAGCGGTTTCAATGGAGGCGAGTACTAATACTACGGGAGGTGCTACCGATAAAACATCAAGTGATGGAGGCGACAACCCTACAAGTTATGAATTAGGGAGTAACCTTGTAATTGCCCCGTGGAGCTTTGAATTTACCGGGTTTCCTGTCGTAGCGTTGAATAGCAACCTTCCAGGTTGGTACAAACATTCCGGCACAGGAACAGCTCTTGCCACGGGAGATGCGCAAAATCCACATTATTTGCAAGTGAGCGGTCCCGTCTTGTATGGATGGCAACAAAATATTCCTTTCAATCCTGACTCGGTATATAAGATTGAATGTAGGGCACGTCAAGAGACACTCCCGACGACAGGAGGGCGTGGCGCATATTGTGGATTTTTTGGCATAGCAGCAAATGGCACAACAGGAGTTAGTACTACGGGAGCAAGTAGTTACTCGGCGCATTATCGCACATTCAGTAATACTACGTTGGCAATGAGCCCCGCGTGGACTACGGCCTCTGGCTATACGAAAGGCCATGCTGCGACAGGGGTTAATGGAACCTCAGGAACGTGTATAAGTATCGCCGCCCCTTGTAAGATGCACGCCAATGTTCGCTTCGTTCGTCCTATGTTCATGGTGAACTATAATTTAGGGGATGGTATCATGAACTTTGATTACATCAAAGTTACTAAGATTTAACGAATAGGTTCTAGAAATTGCCTTTCGTGGTTTTTCGGCGTACAATTTATCTATTATTTAGTGAGTTAACCGCTTTATTTGTATGGCATTTTTTATTAAACTCGCCCTTTGGGCTTTGGCATTTGTGCCACTCGTTATCAATTCATCGGTTTTCTTTCCCTTTATTTTTGGGAAAACAATATTAATTCGTTTTATCATTGCACTCGTATCGGTATTATTTACCGTACACTTGATTGCAGATGAGCGTTTCCGCACGGAGATATATGGAAAGGCGAAACGGGTTATAAGGAGCCCGTTGTTTATCACAACCTCCGCCTTTATGGCGCTGTTTGCGATAAGCACATTCTTCGCAATTAATCCGTTCCGTGCATTCTTTGGTGATGTTGAGCGTGGAGAAGGTTTGCTTGGATTTTTATATTTCTACGCGTTCTTTGTCTACTCACTTTTCTTATTCGAGAAAAAAGATTGGGTGCTGTTTTTCAAATTAAATTTGATTACCGGGCTCTTTCTATTCACAAAGCAGCTATTTGAATTGTGCCCTACAAGTGAAGCGGGCGCTACTGTTTGTAATTGGGGGGCGCGTCCAGGAGCATTTACTGGAAACCCTGCATTTCTTGGCGGCTACTTCTTGTTTGTAATTTTTGCTGCAATGATTGCATTTTATTACAGTAAAAAAGAGCCAATTTGGCGGGCTTTCTCAATGGCTATGCTTCCTATTGCTACGATAGGTCTTCTTATCACACAAACGCGTAGTGCCATGCTTGGCCTCGTTGTTGGCCTGGTTGCGCTTGTTGTATATGGATTTTCTCATGGGAAACGTATTGTTTTTTACAAAAAAATATCACTCCGCACCGCTTCGCTCTATTTTCTAGCAGTCATGGTTTTGATTGGTGGAGTGTTTCTTGCTACAAAAACGAATTCTTTCTGGAAAAGTGTGCCAGGGTTCAATCGTGTTGCAGAGTTCACATTGCAAGATTTTACCGTACAAACTCGTTTGATTTCTTTGGGTGTTAGTGCTAATGCAATTGATCCAGCGCAGAATGGAGTGCAAAAGTTTTTGATCGGTTGGGGGCCTGAAAATTTTAGTATTGCGTATAACCAGTATTATAATCCTGATTATTATCACCTTGAGCATACATGGTTTGACCGTGCGCATGACAAGTTAATGGATGTTGCCGTTATGAACGGACTCCTTGGATTCTTGGCGTATATGGGCATTTGGATTTCAGCTGTCTGGCTCGTATTTCGTAAGAAGGAATTTTCGTTCGATATGATGGCGGTGCTGTTCTTTGCCGTATCCTTTTTTATTAACCTCCTCTTTTTGTTTGATCAAATATCTACCATTATCCCGTTCTTTGCGTTTGCCGGATTTGCAGTGTTTGCAACGATGCTTGAAACAAAAGAGAGCGGTGTTGCAAATGCGGTATCAAAAAAGAAAACACATGGCGATGAAGTATTAGAAAGAATCGATTATATTTCCTATGGAGCTACGATTGTCGCAGCCATCCTTTTTGTATGGGGATTCATTTTCTGGACACTGGTCCCGATGTCGCAAATGAATAGCTATTTAGGTGCGATTAGCAAGAGCGACGTAACCGCAATCATTCAGCAACCTGATGTAATATTTGAACCATATACCTTTGTACAGCAAGATATTCGTGGGCATTTCTTGAGTGCCGCTACGGCAAATTATGAGAACCCGCAATTAAAGCCGATGGTTGATCTGGCGATTGCGAAAATGGAAGAGCTAATAGAAAAAGAGCCTAGCAATCCTCGCTACTTATTGATGCTCGGCGGTGCGTATGAACGTATAGGGAAAGCGGATGGAAGTATGGAATATATTAAAAAAGCGGAGGCGTTGTATCAAAAGGCTACTATCCTTGCCCCAATGCGACAGGACGTTATTTATGTCCTTTCGCTTAACTACGCATATCAAGGACGTTCTGAAGAGGGTATTGCGTTACTAAGAAAATCTTTGGAAACAGATACTCTTTCTCCTGAAACTCATTATTATCTTGCGATGCTTTTGTTGGGTGATGGGCAAGGGTACGAAGAAGCGTTAAAGGAGATGGAAATCGCGATGCAATCGCCGGTGTTTTCGACAACGAAAAATATAATGGCGCGCGATTTCTATCGCACGCTCTTGCGACAAACATACCAGGCTCGTGATAAAAAGGCATTCATTGTTGCTGCAAAGCGCTTAGGATCGCTAGATGAAGAGCAGGGCGCTGATATACAACGAATGGTTGAGTATGTTGAAAAAGGCATTTGGCCGACAGTCAACTTTCAATAATAGAGATTTTTTGCTATGAAAAAAAATGACATTGCAGCTTATTTCAATAAGATTGCAGAAAAGCGGGATCAGTGGAAAAAGAAAAATTCTTACTACCATAACGATATAAAGAATTTTATTAATTTTTTAATCCCACAAAACAGTACCGTTCTTGAGGTTGGGTGCGGTACGGGGGATATCGTTGGATCGTTAAATAGGGAGGGAAGCAAAGGGATTGATATTAGCCCTACGATGATAGGGATTGCAAAACATAAATATCCGCATATTGCATTTGACGTTGCCGATGCCGAGCATATTTCTGAAACAGAGAAATATGATTATGTAATTGCCTCGGATCTTGTTGGATTTTTAGAAGACATTCAGCAGTTTCTCGTTGAGTTACGTTCCGTAACGCATGAAAAGTCGCGTGTTATTATCACATATCCCAATTTTCTTTGGGAACCGATTTTTAGAATCGCTGAATTTTTTGGGTTTAAAATGCCTCAGCCCATACAAAATTGGGTTTCTGATAGTGATGTTGAAAATTTCTTGCGATTAGCTGGCTTTGAATCCGTAAAAAAAGGCGGGCGGCTTATATTCCCTAAATACATCCCAATCCTTTCAACTGTTTTGAATCGATATTTGGCAAAGCTGCCGCTTATTAAAAAGCTTTGTCTTGTTAACTACGTCGTGGCTCGTCCGATAGGGATAGCTCGTAAAAAAGAATACTCTGTTTCCATTGTTATCCCTGCTCGAAATGAGCGTGGCAATATCGAAGACGCTATAAAACGAACACCCGTGCTTGGGTCACATACGGAAATAATTTTTATCGAGGGTCATTCCAAGGATGGAACGCTAAAAGAGATGGAACGTGTTAAAAATGTTTACAAAGACGTTGATATTAAAGTTGCTGTGCAGGACGGGAAAGGGAAGGGTGACGCCGTGCGTAAAGGATTTGATATGGCGACTGGCGATATTTTAATGATTCTCGACGCTGACTTAACGGTCATGCCCGAAGATCTGCCAAAGTTCTATGATGCTATGGCTGACAATAAGGGCGATTTTATCAATGGAACGCGATTGGTGTATCAACTTGAAGACCAGTCGATGCGGTTCCTGAATATTTTAGGAAATAAATTTTTTAGTATGATGTTTAGTTGGTTACTGGACCAACGGCTCAAGGATACATTGTGTGGAACTAAGGTTATCTGGAAAAAAGATTATATACAATTACAGAAAGGGCGCAGTTTCTTCGGCGACTTTGATCCGTTCGGCGACTTTGATCTTTTGTTTGGAGCAGCTAAATTAAATTTGAAAATTGTTGACCTACCGGTTCGCTATCAAGCACGCACATATGGATCTACGCAAATAAGTCGCTTTAGTCATGGCTGGCTTTTGTTGAAAATGTGTGCGTTTGCAAGCAAAAAGATTAAATTTATATGAAAAAAGTAGCGGAACATTTTGACGCGATTGCCGCGACGTACGATTTCTATAAACAAAAAAATTGGTATTATTACGACCAGTTAAAGGCTTTGTACGCGAGCTTGATTCCAATGGGAAAGCGGGTTCTTGAAATTGGCTGCGGAACGGGCGACTTGATTGCAACATTAAGGCCTGCACTGGGCGTTGGTATTGATATTAGTCAAGGCATGATTGACGTTGCCACAAAAAAACATGAAAGCAGTGGGCTTAGTTTTTATACAGGGGACACGGCTTTGTTCGTAGAGCAATTTAAAAAGGATGATTTTGAATATATATTTTTATCTGATGTTATAGAACATCTAGAAGATTCAGCGTCTATGGTTACGGCTATAGGAGGTATAGCGCACAATAAAACCAAGATAATCGTTTCTATGGCAAACCCGCTTTGGGAGCCCATTCTCTTATTACTAGAGAAGCTCAAGCTTAAAATGCCGGAAGGTCCACATTATCGCATGAGTGGAAAGATGCTCGAAGCGTTATTTGCTAAAAATGGGCTTGCGGTTGCTAAAAAGGGGCAGCGAAATATCTTCCCCGCATATATTCCATACGTTTCGAATTTTTTAAATAATAATTTTTATAAAATACCAGGCATAAACAAGCTGGGACTTGTAATGTTCTGGGTATTTGAAAAAAGAGCTAATTGATTTATGGCGTATATTTTTCTTGGAATTTCAATCGTGCTCACCGTTATCTCGCAACTGTTGCTTAAAAAGAGTGTTTTTGGGGTTGTTGATTTTAGCCTGCCGCTTGGAAAGTTGACTATTTCTTTTCTAAAGAACCCATTTTTTCTTGCTGGCGTCGTTTCCTTTGGACTGGCGTTTATCCTATGGATTCTTGTGCTGTCGAAGATGAAGCTTAGTGTAGCGTACCCTATTTCTACCGCATTAAATCTCTCCTTGGTCGCCATTGTTTCCTATGTTCTTTTTAAGGAACAACTTTCTCCCGTACAAATGTCTGGTATTGGAATTATAATCTTTGGCATCTTTCTTTTATTATGGAAATAAAAACAAAAATAATTAATTTTTTAAAGGAGTATTGGATGATCTTAGGAATTGGGTTGTTTGCGATTATTGTGCGAGTAGTATATTTACTTGCCTTACATCCGCCGCTTATCTGGCAAGACTCAGCACTCTACGACGGCTCGGCGTGGAATTTTGTACAAGGGAATGGGTATATGTTCCCCGATGGAGTTGCCTTTTCTGGAAGAGAGCCAGGGTACGCGCTATTTTTTCTAGCCCCGCTCTATGCTTTGTTTGGGAGAAACTTTCTTCCTGTACAGATTGTTCAAATCGGCATCGGGGTGCTTACGCTTGTTTTATTGCATCAGTTTGCTAAGAAGTATTTTTCTGAAAGGGTTGCGATTATTTCCGCGCTCATCCTTGCGATACACCCGCTGTTTATCGGGTATGCTTCTGAAATTTTGACGGAAATTCCTTACGCACTCCTACTTCTCGTGGGGTGTTTGATTGTTTTTGATGCTGCAAAAGGTAACTCACTTAAAAAGGCATTTGCAGGGGGGCTTATTCTCGGGCTTGCTACGCTGACTCGCTTTATTTCCATTTTTTTGCCAATATTTTTCATCCCGTTTCTCTACCTTTTGTTTAAGGATAAGACTAAGACATTGAAATACTTTGCAATTATTTTCGGAGCGTCAATGATTCTTATCGCGCCGTGGATTATTCGAAACTATATCGTATTCGACCGCTTTATTTTTGGGCGTTCGGGCTCTGGCGTTATTTATTGGAGCGGAAGTTATATCCCGTGGGATGGGGAGTGGAAGGGTTACGCTGAGCCTCCGCTACCGGACCTTATAAAAGGATTGGGTGAGTTTGAAGCCGACGACAAGATGACTAAGCTGGCGTTTGAAAATATCAAACAAAACCCAATTGGCGTTTTGGGGATTTGGCTGAAGAAGCCGTATAAATTATTTACAAAAGGCGAATTCAAAACAGTGCTTGAGCGCGAGAACGGACTTTCTCGGTTCTTCGGGACAAACAGCCTCATTACGCCAAAACTCATAGCTAGACTCTTGCTTTCATTTAATCTCGCAATCGTGCTCTTTGCTATTTTTGGGGTCTCCGCCGTTTTTCGTCGTGATGTTGTTCTTGGAACATTCCTCGCCTCCATCATCGGGTATTTCCTCTTGTTCTATTTGCCTATGCATCCAGATAGCCGGTATAAAATGCCACTTATCCCATTCATTGCAATTTTCTCGGGGGTTGGGTTTTTGCTTGCATATGAAACTGTGAAAAAACAATATGAGCGTCTTTTTGTGAAAAAATGAATGATTTCTCTGTAAAAATTACCGCACGTGGACGTTTCTATCTACTAGCTAGGAAGCTTGTTACTTTGAAAAAAGTAGACACCTATTATAGGCAGATAACTAAACTCGGAACATCTGTTGATTATTTGGGTGCGCTGCTTCGCCACGCAACCACACGAGTTCCCTATTATAAAAAGATGTTTGATGGGACGAGCAACGCTCGTCTTGATCAATTTCCTATTTTGAATAAACAGATCATTAAAGGACATTTTGATGCGCTTACAGTTGATGATATTGAGGCGCGTGCGTGGTTTAAAAATAGCTCAGGAGGCTCAACGGGGCAACCACAAACATTTATTCAAGATAAAGACTTTGTTACGTGGAGTATTGCAACGCAAACATATTATTTTAGAAATTTTTTAGGCGTAGAATATGCAGCTGTTCCCAAGGTTGTACTGTGGGGATCGGAAAGGGACTTGTTTGTCCAGGCGAAAAGCATCAAAGCGATGCTTGTTAATTGGCTTACACAAACATACTTCTTCAATTCATTTAAGATGACGCACGAGGAAATGCTTTTGTGTGTGAAGACAATAAATAAAAAAAGACCCGTATTTATCAAGGCATACGCCAGCTCTGTGTATGAATTGGCAAAATTTATTAAAGAAAATAAGCTGAGCGTTTACTCGCCTCAATTTGTGTATTCTTCTGCCGAGTCTATGAAGCCGTTTATGCGCGAAGTTATTGAAGAAGTATTTGCGTGCAAAGTGTATGATTTTTACGGATCGCGAGAGGCAGGAGCTATTGCCGGAGAATGTTCACGCGGATCGATGCATGTCTTTTCCTTCAATAGCCACGTAGAAATAGTGGGGCCACAGAATAATCCTGTGGGAGTTGGCGAAGAGGGGAGGATCTTAGTGACAACGTTGCATAATTATGCAATGCCGCTTATTCGGTATGAAATAGGAGACACTGCTGTTTTAGGGGGCCGCTGTGAATGCGGGAATGAGCTGCCGGTGATTAAAAGAATTACAGGCAGAGTTACGGACCATTTTTTGTTAAAAAATGGAGCGCTTATTCACGGGGAATATTTTACGCACTTGTTTTATTTTCGTGATTGGGTTAAGGAATTTCAAGTTGTTCAGGAGGAGCTCGATAAGGTACAAATTTTTCTTGTCCCGACATCTACTAAAAAGGTGCCACAAGAAGACGTGGTTGAGATAGAAGCAAAGATCAGGATTGTAATGGGGGAGGATTGTCGTATAGAATGGAAATACGTCGACGCCGTACCGAGGACCCCCCAAGGGAAAATGTTATTCACAAGAAGTTTAGTATATGGAAAATAATCATTCTGAAAATTCAACGTTGGACAGCAGAGTTTTTTTATCATGGACAAAAAAGGAATACCCGAGCGCTCCCTATAATAGCCAGGCAGATACATACAAGGCGCTTGTCCGTCTTTTTGAAGTATGGGGGCTTGATAAGCAAAATCCGTTTAAGGATTTTGTGCATGAAGGGCAAAAGGCACTTATAAAGCCTAACTGGGTACGGGATTATAATCCGCTTGGATTTAGTATTGAGTCACTCATTACGCATCCATCCATCATTAGTCATTTGATGGATTTTTTGGCTATTGCTATGTACGGGAAAGGAACAATCATAATTGCTGATGCTCCGTTGCAAAATTCTGATTTCGATAAGTTGACCGATGCAATTGGGATGAAGGATATTGTTAAGGAATTTAAGAAAAAGCATCCAGACATTGAATGTATTGTTGAAGACTGGAGATTGACCAAATTAAAGCGAGTTTCGGTTACGGAAAGCTTTAAAAATCAATCTCTACAGGTTTCGAAAGATAATTTTGGGCATGAGCATGTTGACACACATGTTGTTGTTGACGCCGGTGCAAAAAGTTTTTTGGAAGAGGTTTCTGACTATGCAAAGCGATTTCGCGTCACCAACTATAAACCGAGCTTGATGGTGCGACACCATTGCCCTGGCAAACACGAGTATTTGGTAACAAAAAGAATCTTCGAAGTTGACTTCATGATAAATGTGCCAAAAATGAAGACGCACATTAAAGCGGGTCTTACAGGGGCGCAGAAAAATCTTATCGGAATCAATGGACATAAGGAGTATCTTCCGCACCACATTAAGGGCCCGTATTTTAAGGGAGGAGATAATTATTGTATGCCTAATTGGTTCAAGGAGCGATACGAGGATGTGTATGATTTTTATTGGGAACACTTCTCTGCGCTTCCTATGTGGAAGAGGAAGTTGGTTGGACTGCAGCTTAAAATGCTTTGGAGCATGGGCAGGCTTACTGGACGGGATACGATCTCTGCCGGTAGCTGGAGAGGAAATGACACTATCTGGCGAACTACGCTCGATTTGAATCATATCCTGTATTTTAGCGAGCGGAGCCCTAAAAAAATAATCAACATCATCGACGGCATTGTCGCCGGCGAAGCTGAGGGGCCATTATCACCTGAACCAAAAGCCGTTGGTGTGCTGATTGGCGGAGAAAATCCGGCATATGTTGACGCCGTTATGGGCAAACTGATGGGGTATAACATAGCGAGAATACCCACGGTGCATAATGCCATTTATAGCAGGCGTTCTCAGTTTGCTGGCCCATTTATGGAAGACTTCTCCGTAATCGTAGCAGATGCAAATGGAAATAAACGAGTTCGGTTCGATGATTTGCCTGACCTTGCGTTTAAGAAGCCTCGGTACTGGGAGAGTGCGAAGCGTGGGTGAAGGGATTTTAAAAATAACTTGTTTCAGTTTAAGCATGTATGAACGCAATGAAAGAGAGTCCGATCGTTAACGATTTTGTAGAATGCCCCTTGTGTGGGGGAGATATTTTTTTTGAAACGCATGCTTTATCCTGCACTGCCTGTAAAGAGGAGTATGCTCTTACCGAGGAGGGTGTCTTAGTGTTGATACCCGAGAAGTCAAACGTGGAATGGGCAAAAGAGGCGCGTGAGAATGCTGCAATCATAAACGCGTTTTATAGAGGAAGAATTAAGGAGGGGACAGGCTGGTGGATTGGGCATAAAAATCCTTACGTCGCTCTTTTGCAAAGGTATAATCTATTGTGCGGACGCTCGATGGCGGTGGATATGCTTGGGCGAATGTACTCTGGGGGAACAATCGTAGATCTTGGCGGCGGAGAGGGGTATGTTGATAAAATGATCTTGGATAGATTTCCTGATAAAAATTTTCAGGTCGTTTTGCAAGATATGGGGTTTGTTATCTTAGCCCATGGGAAGGAGCGCTCTTTTCAGAACGTACAGGGAGTTGATTTTGTTGCTTCGGATAGCTTGCATAGCGGATTTAAAGCAGGGATATTCGATTGCGCTATTTCTACCGAATGTATTGAACATATCCGTGACCTCGATTTATTTTTTGCCGAAGCTAATCGAATTTTAAAACCGGGAGGCAGGGTATTTTTAACGACGCCGAATAAACAAGGAATTGCCTTTTGGCTTGGGGATAGAGGAGTTCAATATGCAAAGGCGCTTGTCGCGGGCTCCTTTAAAAAAGTGGAGAAGGTATGGAAAAGTCCGTATGGATTTTCTGACGGGGAAGAGGGGTATGAAAAAATATTAAGTTCTAACGAGGTTGTCGAAGCGTTAAAGAAAGGGGGATTTATCATTGAGCAAGTAATATATAATCAGTTTTTGGGAGAAGTATTTTTTACTATCGCAAGTAAGGCTCGTCTGCCACTCGTTTTAGTGCACGGCGCCGTGAGCTCTGCGGTTGCACTTGAGCGGATGGCGAACTACTTCATTGGGCCAGTTGGTAAATTTATAGGGTTTAACCAAGTTGTTATTGCGCGAAAAGTAACATGAAGCCACTTAATATTATTATCGTGAATAGGATGATGGGCACTCTGTTTGGCGGGGGGGAAAATTTTGATTTAAATTTAGCACAAGCACTGGCGCAACAGGGACATCATGTGCGATTTGTAATCGGCAAGTCGTATCGTTCGATTGCTCGTATGCCAAAAGAAGCGAATAATTTTGACGTCATATACGCACCCTTTTTTTACACGGCATGGATGGAGGATAAGGTCAGAGGGTACGGGTTTTTTTCAAAAGTGCTTGCCTCTCTTGTAATAAACTTCGACTACCGGTCGTTTGAACTTTCAGCGTATAGTAAGTTGAGGAAAGATGCCTGGGCCGATGTATATTATGTATGTGGGCTCCCGCTTCTCGGGGCCGCGCTTAATGCAAAAGCTCCCACAATGGTTCGATGGCCTGGGATTCCGTCAAAGGTTTCGAGAAGGTTTTTGAATTGGTATGACGCAAATATGGCAGGGGGTGATGTATATCCTAGGATCTCCGGTATGTGCAAGAAAATATTCAAAATAGACCCTGGGGTGGACGTTGATTTTTTTGCTCCTGCAAAAGCGAAGAGCTTGAAAAATACTGTAGATTTTTTATTTGTGGGCAGGATGTCTCGAATAAAAAACGTTTCTTTTTTACTTGAAGGATTTGCGTGTGCGGCCGCAGAACGAAAAAATATTCGGTTGCATTTAGTTGGCAGCGGAGACGAAAAAGCGGGGTTGCTTAACCTTGCTAAAAAGCTGCGGCTTGATGCAGTCGTCACATTTTACCCCCATGCATACAAAAAGGATTTATTAAAGCTGTATCAAATGGCCGATGTCTTTACGATTGTTTCTACATATGACAATTTCCCTAACGTTGTACTGGAGGCTATGGCGTGTGAGTTGCCTGTTATCGGTACGAGCGTAGGTGGTATTCCGACGCAGATACAGGAAGGAGAAAATGGATTTTTGATTTCATCTAATGACGTTGACGCGCTTAAAGAAAAACTTATTTATTTTGCCGATAATAAGGCAAAGATTGATGAGATGGGTATTGCTGCGCGGAAATTTGTTGAGGATACGTTTAAATGGGAGGTGGTGGCAAAAAAAGTCGAAGAAGAATTTCGGGCGCTTATAAAAGAAAGGGTGTAATGTTTGTGGATGTAATTAACGTATGAACTATTCGATTCGAGATGATGATGTTTCATATTGGACAGACGTTGCCCAATTAGAATCCGTATATGGGCAGCTGTTAAAAGAAGGCGCAAAAATTTCATTCGCCGTCGTTCCTTTTGCGTATCAAGTTTTTAATAATGGCGATTGGGATGCATTTTATTTTGGCAATGAGCGTAAATATGTTTATGAAAATAAAGCGCTTGTTACGTGGCTTCTTTTTTGGATAGAAAAAGGGCAGATAGAGATTATGCAGCATGGGTTTGACCATGCGTATTATGTGGCACTTCCTGATGGTGCGGTTCGTTTTCTTGATATTTCTATCCGCGAAACGATCCACAAAGAGAAGCTTCTTGTCCGCTATATTCCAGAGTTTTTGCATAAGGAATTCGTCGTTGCTCGAGAAGATATTGCACTCGGAAAGAAGATTCTCGAAGATGCGTTTAAGGTTACTGCGTCTGTTTTTGTGCCGCCGAGTAATAGTATTAGCGCGTCATCTGCGCGCGCGTTGGCTATGGCTGGCCTCAACATGTCAGGCATGATTGGCCTTAATTTTAATCGCCCGTTTTCTTTCTCCGCGCTAAAAAATTATGTTACGAAAATAGTATGGAGATTGTATAACGCCATTCCGTATCCTTTTGTTATGAGGTATAGTGCTCATAAGGAGCTTGCTGCTTTTTCATTCACAAGCGCCGATCGAACAGATGCGTTGCACGCTGCATATGCTATAGCTGCGCATAAAAACGCACCCTTTGTATTGGCCGTTCACTATTGGGAGCTTTTTGAAAATGAAGCATTGAGAAATGCTTTCAACGCATTTCTTTCCGATAAACAAAGGAATAGTATTTTTTTATCCGAATATTTTAAATAACCATATGCATAAGGAAAAGAAAAAAATAACATTCCTGCTTCCGTCGCTTATTTTGGGCGGAGCTGAATTGCGGGTGGTGGCTCTTGCGGAAGCGCTTGACCCGACTATATATCATACTCAGCTGGTTGTGCTCGATAATGACGATGCGGCTATATCAACGAGCGGCATTGAGACGGTTGTGTTGGGAGAAAAGCGGGCTAGAAATGCCTTTGGTAAGCTGTATGCTTTTTTAAAAAAAGAGCGCCCAGCCATTGTGTTTACCACATTGCCACAAACAACCATCCTTTTATATCTGGCAGCGCTTTTCCTGCCGTTTCGTCCGATAATCGTACATCGCGTCGCCAATTTTTTATCAAAGAGCTCTCTTGGGTGGCTTGGCAGAAAATTATTTGTAACAGCGTTGAAAAATGGAGACAGGGTCGTTTGCCTTTCTCATGATATGGCCGAGGATCTTATTGAAAATTTTAACATTGAGCGAGAAAAGATTTCCGTGATTTACAATGGGATTGATCTTGAAAAGATTGCCGCTTGGAGTAAACAGGCTACTGACAAACTTTCGCCAGAGCGGGAACGTCCGGTGTTGGTTACGCTTGGCAAACTGATGGAACAAAAAGGGCAGCGATATCTTATCGAAGCGATGCCTGCTATCTTGAAAACATTCCCTGAGGCCCAACTGTACATTATTGGAGAAGGGCCTAAAAGGCATAAGCTAGAAGAAGCTGTGCACACGTTGAAGCTAGATGAGCAGATAACATTTCTTGGTGCGCAAGCCAATCCATATGCTTACTTTGCCAATGCGGATATATTTATTCTGCCTTCCCTTTGGGAAGGGTTGCCAAGTGCGCTTATCGAGGCGTTGGCCTGTGGTTGCCCCGTCGTTTCTACCAACTGTCAATCTGGGCCAAGAGAAATTTTGGATGATGGACGATATGGTGTTTTGGTGCCGGTTGCTGACAGTGAAGCACTTGCCAATGGGGTGTTGCGAATACTTACGGACGCGGGTTTACGGGATGCATTAAAAGCGCGAGGAATCGAACGAGTCAAAATGTTTGATGGTAGAAAAATGGTTGGTCAATATGAGGATTTATTTTTAGCATTGATTAAAAAGCATGGATAAAAAAATAAAAATTGTTTATTTGATAACGGGGCTTAAAACTGGCGGGGCGGAAACGGTGTTAGCACGGCTTGTAAGCAACTTAGATAAGGAGAGGTTTACTCCTATAGTTGTTTCCATTATTCCAATCGCTGAAATTGGCATCAAGATAAAGCAGCAGGGTATTCGCGTAGAGAGCTTAGGTGCGTATTCTAAATTTAATCCATTGGTATTTTTGCGACTTTTTATTCTTTTGAAAAAAGAGCGCCCTGATGTATTGCATTGCTTTTTGTTTCACGCAATTCTTCTCGGGAGATTGGCGGGGCGAATTTCTTCTGTCCCTACCATCATATCGTCGATTCGTACGGAAAATTTCGGCGGACGTATGCGGGAAAAATTACTTGCATTGACGGATGCTTTTTCTTCGGTAACCACGATCGTTTCTCAAAAAGCCGCGGACAAAATGGTCCGCAATGGCGTTGTGCCCAGTGAAAAATTAAAAGTAATTTATAACGGATTTGATCCTGAAGGGGTTGCGCAAGTTAGAAAAACTAACAGGGAGCAGTTGCGTGCCGATTTGAAAATTGAACCCGGCTCTCCTCTACTGGTCGCCGTTGGAAGGTTGGATGAGGCAAAAGGGTATCCTGTTTTAATAGAAGCAATTGGTGAAATTAAAAAGGTGCATCCATCTGTCCAATTGCTTATTCTTGGGTCGGGAGAGATGCTGGAAAGGCTCACTATTGAGATTAATAACCGCGTATTGGACGAGAACATACGCCTGCTAGGGAGAAAAGAAAATGTGTATGAATATTTACGCTGTGCGGATATATTTGTTCTCGCTTCTCTTTGGGAAGGACATCCGAATGTTGTACTGGAGGCTATGGCATGTGGAGCTCCCGTTGTTGCTACAAATGTAGGGGGAGTTCCGGAAATTATCTTGGATGGAGAAACGGGTTTCTTGGTTGAATCAAATAATGCCAGAGCCCTGGCTGATAAAATTATACAGGTTAGCGCCTTAACAGATGAAGCGAGAAAGACTATCGTCGATCGTGCGTATAAGAAAATCGAGAATAACTTCTCTCTTGGTGAGATGATGGAAGAATATGAGCAACTCTATGAAAGAAGGTGGTAAAAATATATTATAGTTGATATATTTTTTCGTATTGTTCTGTCATCAATTTACCATCGAATTGCTTCCGATGGTTTTTTTGTGCTTCGGAATAGGCGTGGTCTTTTTGCATGTGTAATGCGAGTAGCTTTGTAATAAAATCGTCTGGATCGTTGAGTATATAGGTGCGAGGATTTTCTAGAACTTCTGGCGTACCACCAACGCGGGAAGCGAGGATTGGCACTTCGGCGAAGAGCGCTTCAATGAGCGTCATGGACATACCCTCATACTCTGAAGGAAGTGTGAATACGTCGAATGCTTTTATGAGTGTGTATGCGTCGGCGTGTTCGCCGGCCAAAAATACCTTACCTGTAAGGTTATTTTTTTTGATAAGCGCCTCGTATATTATGCGCTTTGGGCCTTCACCGATAATGATGCAGATTGCGTTTGGAATTTCTTTGAGAATGTTTGGGAATGCATTGATAAGAAATTCGTAATTTTTTGGATAGGCGAGGCGACCGATTGAGCCTAGTATAAATGCATCATGCAAATTCACGTGCAATGCGTTTGTGAAGAAGCTGCGTGCATTTTGGCGCGGGAGGAAGTGAAGGTTTTCGCTATCGATGCCGTTATAAATAACAGTGCCACTTTTAACAAGCTTTATTTTTTGCGCGTATGTTAAATTTGCTTTATTTACGAAGGCGACGTTGTCTATGGAGTGGAGAAGGAATTTAAATATGAAGTAATATAGCTTTTTTATAAGGCGCGAAGCTTTGTAGTTTGGATCGAGAATGGAGAGCCCGTGGACGGTAAAAATCGTTTTTGGCTTGGTGCGTGCTGCTTTTGCGCCTATTGCCCCAAAGAGTGCATTCGTACTATTAACATGTACCACATCAAAACGATTTAACGTAAGGAAGCGCTTCAACTCGAGCGCAAAAAGGATGTTTGAGAATGGATTTTTTGAGCGCTTGAGCCATTTAAATGTAATGACGGGAATACCTGATTTTTCTAGTGCGTTTTCGAGATATGAACCTTCGCCAAAGGCAACGGTCACATCGTGGCCCTTTTTATAGAGCATTTTCGCGAGTGTTGCGACAAATACTTGCGCTCCACCCATTTCTCCTTTTGTTACGACGATGAGGATTTTCATAATCAGGCATTCTTAATACGTCGGATAATTGGGTCTGCTATTTCCATAAACGCAGGTTCTTGCAGGAGATAAAGAATGTATCCGTATACTCCTGCCGCTGCAAAGATAGTAATAATTACCGGGGATTCTATTATCGATAAGCCGATCACTGCAATAAAGAGAATGCACGAAGCAATTCCTATATTAGAAAGTTTTTTGCGGATAGAAAAAGTAATATCCTTTTTGAGCCTATGATAGAGATATAGGGTAATTATTATTTGATTAAGAAGTGTTGAAAATGCCGCACCAGCAATGCCGAAGCGGGGAATAAGGAAGAGATTGAATAAGAAATTTCCGGAAATTCCCAGAATCACATAGATAAATAACTGCTTTTCATTATTAAGCGCAAAGATTGCATTACCAAGCACAGGAGCAACGAATCCATAAATAACAGTGAGGCACATAATTGCAAACGCAATTGAACCAGCGAGATATTGATCGCCGTAGACTAGATACATAATATCTTTTGCGAGGATTGCTCCACCGATAGCCATCGGAACCGCAATCATTAAAAGTATTAAGATTGATTTTTCTACTGCCCGCGCAAAGCGCTCTTTATCGAGTGCAAATTTTGCAAAAGACGGGAAGAGCGCTGTGGTTAATAGAACAGGAACAATAAAAAGAATTTGCGATATGCGTTGTCCGGCTGAATAGTATCCTACGTCGGAAATGTCTTTGAACCAGCCGATCATAATTGTGTCCGTGTTAAGCATGGTTGCATTCATAAGTCCAAGCATGCCGATAGGCCAGCTGGCATACAAAATTGGCTTTATGAGCTTTGCGTCAAATGTATTTTTGATGTTGATGAAGTAATGACGAAAAGGATAGAATGCTGCAATCATGCCGATGCCTACTCCTATTACGTATCCTGCTGCTAGGGCATAGGATGTTCCGTAGTAGGTTAACGCTATAATACCCCCAATCGTTATTGCTACACTGGTAATTATTTGAATGGCAGCTTCGATTTCCATTTTTTCCCATGCACGGGAAAGAGATGCGGCAAAGTCACGCATACCATCAAGACTCACTAAAAGGATAATAATCGGCAAAAGCGCCATAACCGCTTTTTGCCTTATAAGAAAAGGGGCTAGGGCAAGAAACACCGCAATTGACACCACTGTCATAACCACCTTAAGAATGAGCGAGGTTGAAAAATATTTTTCCTGTACGGAAATATCTTTCGCAGACTCCCGTGTAATGACCGTACTTATGCCAAAATCGGTAAATACCGTAAAGAATGCTGCAAGGGAGAGTGCGTAGGAGAAAATACCCCAGTCCTCGGCACCGAGGATGCGGGCTGCGTAAATAATAACCCCCGCTCTAATGAGACGGGATCCTATATTGCCGAAAAAGAGCCAAAAGGTGTTTTTAGCGATTGTTTGTTTGGTTGTCTTGTTCTCAAGAAGGAGAGATTTTACTCGCTGTAACATTGATTGAATGTTACCGTAAAAAAGAGAAGTATTAAAGGGTAAATGAGGACAGGGGAAGGAATGTGCTAGAAAATAGGGGATTTTGAGAAGGAAGCTAAACTTTATAAAGTTTTCCGTATTTTGACTAACTTTATAAAGTTTGATACAATCGCATTGTAAATAAGCGCCATTATGAATACACGTCAAAAATTAGAAATAATTAAAAATAGGCTAAATCTTACGCAGACTAAGCTCGCAGAAAGATTTGGTGTATCTTTTGCCGCTTTCAATGCCTGGTGGACTGGAAGGTCTGTGCCTCGTCCAAAAATGCAAGCAATAATCGAAGAACTTTTTCTCGAAGTAACGGGGCAGAAAATTATTCCTGTTGAGTTGCTTCGCGAGAAAAAGGAAGCATTACAGGAAAAGTCGCTAGAACATAAAAATGTCATTGCAGAAATTTTAAAAAACCCTGATATTAGAGATCAGTTTGTTCTTAAATTGACGTATCATAGTAATAGTATTGAAGGAAGTACACTAACAGAGCCAGATACGGCAGCTATTCTTTTTGATAATATTGCTTTGCCCGATAAAAGTTTAATAGAGCAGATGGAAGCAAAAAATCATCAGACCGCTTTAAACTATCTATTTGATTACATTGACAAAGGGGGTGCGCTTGATGAAGCCTTAATTTTAAAGTTGCACAGCATGTTGATGAATGGAATCAGACCCGATGCGGGAATGTATCGACGCCATGCTGTTCGTATTGTGGGCGTTAATTTACCAACGGCTAACTATATTCGGGTTCCGGACTTTGTTCCTGAGGTTATTGCTAAAGCCGTGAAAAAGACACGCGACATAGTAGCTATTTCCGCAGAAGTACATAGTCGCTTTGAACAAATCCATCCCTTCTCTGATGGTAATGGGCGCATTGGCAGACTTCTTATGACTGCTATGTTACTGAAGGCTAACTTTGCCCCAGCTATTATTCGTCAAGAACAAAGGCAGCTTTACTATACGTATTTGTATAAAGCTCAGACAAAGGATGATCAAAGCCAGCTAGAAAACTTTTTGTGCGACGCAGTCACGGAGGGGTTTGCTATTTTAGAGAGGAGTGATTCGAGATAAAAGAGTTGCTAGGTATAATTATTAGCTACATATTGGTATAATAAAATACGTTTTGGATGTTCCCGCGGCTCGCTTGTGAAAGCGGGAACAATTGAAAGATAGAGGTTTGAGGCGGGAGACGAGAGGAGTGTGGGGGCTCTGGATTCCCGCATGCGCGGGAATGACACGGAGAGGGGGGCAGATTCTTGCGCCACCGCTAAAGCTAAGGCGGCACGCGGTCGACAGTAGTTTGACAGGCTCACTACATAGCCTAGGATGACAATTCAAATGGCGGTATGAAATACGTAAAAAGTACGATAAAACTACTATGATTGAAATATATCGAAAATCGTTAAAGGATTCCCATCTGCAAAAAGGAAGTGTGGTGCAGAAAGGATGCTGGGTTTTTGTGACCGATCCGTCGGACCATGAAATGGAATTTTTGACTGAAGACCTGAAGCTCGAACGAGGGCATATTTCTGATGCACTCGACCCTTTTGAGGTTCCGCGTTTTGAAGTTGAAGGGAGTACAATGTATATCTTCTTGCGATTTCCCTACGAAGAGCGAGGCGCTATTCAGACAATGCCTATTTTGTTTATTGTTGCAGAAGATTTTATTGTAACGGTTGCGCGTGAACGGAAGGGTGTGTTTGAAGATTTTCTTTCGGAAAAGATTGATTTTACTACAACGCAAAAAGAGAAGTTTCTTTTGCTCTTCTTTATTAAAATCAACGTACTCTACCAAAGCTATTTGCATGCAATTAATAAAGATGTGCGTGTAAAGCAGGCGAACGTGGCTCGTATTACAAACGAAGATATTATCGCATTCGTAGACCGTGAGCGTGTATTAAATGATTTTGTTACGGCACTTGTGCCTGCGGGGAAAATTTATAAGACATTACTCGGAAAACAATTTCTTGCGTTTATTAAAGAGGACAACGACATCGTTGAGGATCTTATGCTCAGTAATGAAGAGGCTGTCGATATTTGTAATACGAGTATCAAAGCTATTTCGAACATTCGTGTGGCGTACTCGACCATTCTTACGAATGACTTGAACAAGACGATGAAGTTTTTGGCCGGCATTACGATTCTCCTTACCTTGCCTACGATGATTGCGAGTGTGTTTGGAATGAATGTGCATTTACCACTGCAAGAAAACCCGATGGCATTCGCAGGGGTTATGGGATTAATTGCACTTGTTTCGCTTATTGCGTTCTGGATTTTCTCGAAAAAAGATTGGTTCTGATATGAATATTTCTCGGACAAAGATAACCGCTATATTATTAGGTGATATCGCATTGTTCTATATCGCTTTGTTTTTGTCGCTCCTTATTCGCTATCAAGGGGAGTATATTAGTGCAGCGTACAGTTTTTTATATGCGCATGTCGTGGCGTTTTCATTTGTGCTCATCCCGTGGATATTAGGGTTTTATTTGTTTGAGCTCTATCGCGAAAAGAATTTTAAGCCAGATAGTCAAACGCTCGCTGTGTTTGCTCGGGCATTGGGCGTTAACGTTGCGCTTGCGATTGCTATCTTTTACTTTTTCTTCCCGATTTTTGGCATTTCTCCGAAGACGAATCTACTTATCTTCGTAGTGGTGTTTGCACTTACTGATTATGCATTCCGGTTAGTAATGGGAAATATTTTTGTGCGTCGAGGGATGCGTAACAATGTGTTATTTGTGGGCGAATCTCCGGAGATGTCTACAACCATGGAATATATCAAGCAGAATCCACAGATTGGATATTCGGTTGCACTCCATCTCGATGGAACTGATGGGGGGCTTGATGATCTTGAAGATATTGTTGCGGAAAGAAATATTAATACGCTTGTTATCCAATCGAGTATTATTAAGAAGTCATCGACTGCAAAAATTGTCTATCGGTTACTCCCTATGGGGGTGCGTATTACCGATTTTGTCGATTTTTATGAGCAGATCTTTAAACAAATTCCGCTCAAAGAAATTGAAGAAAATTGGTTTATTGAGAATATTAAGCCGATGGGGCCATTATATTTGTTTATGCGAAATATTCTCGAGCGTATCGAGGCAGTACTCTTTTTACTTATCCTTTCTCCAATCATGGTACTCGCTGCTTTTGCGGTGAAAGTAACCTCTCGTGGACCTATTATTTATAAGCAGGAGCGGGTTGGGAAAAATGAAGAGCCGTTTTATATCTATAAGTTCAGAAGTATGCGCGCGGATGCGGAAAAGCATGGAGCGCAGTGGGCTACGCCAGGGGATGCTCGGGTAACGAAGGTTGGCAAGTTTTTGCGTGCGACGCATATTGATGAATTCCCACAGCTATGGAACGTGTTGCGAGGAGAAATATCGTTTGTTGGTCCGCGACCGGAACGCCCTGAATTTGTTGCTGATTTAAAAAAGAAGATTCCGTATTATGAAGTGCGGCATTTAGTAAAGCCAGGGATTACGGGATGGGCGCAGATTGGGTATCGTTATGGCTCGACCGTAGAAGACGCCTATCGAAAGTTGGAGTTCGATATCTACTATCTAAAGAACATGTCTTTTGCGCTCGATGTTTTGATATTGCTTAAAACCGTAAAAACGCTGTTCGTGAATGAGAAATGACAAATAGAATAAGGTACTGTATAATTTTACAATTATGGAACAAAACGATATTAAAAATGAACAAGAAGTTCTTGAGCCAGTGAAGGCTGAGGAAATAGTAAAGGTTATTAAAAAGGAGGAGAAAAAGGAGTGGATGCTCCCGGCAAGCATTGTGTTTGCGGCAATTGTTATTGCGGCTGCATTTATCTATGCGTCCGGAATGGAAACATCAGGCCCGGCTGCGGTAAATCAGGCACTTGAAGAAAAAGCTCCTGAAATCACGGAACGAGATACTATATTAGGCAATCCGAATGCACAGGTAACTATTGTCGACTACGGAGATTTTCAGTGCCCGTACTGCGGTAAGTTTTATAACGACATAGAGCCGTTTATCCGCAGCGAATTTATCGACACAGGAAAAGCAAAGATAGTGTACAAGCCACTTTCCTTCCTTGGACCAGAGTCTGAAGCCGCTGCTGTTGCTGTTGAGTGCGCACGCGATCAGGGAAAGTTCTGGGAAATGCATGACGGTATCTTTGCCGAAGAATATAAAGAAGTTGAAAAGATGATAGCAGGGACTATTGCGTCGAGCGAGCATAATGGAAACTTGAATCTGGCACTGTTCCAGAAGATTGGAAAGGGTTTTGGACTTGATCAAACTGCATTTACCACGTGCTTTAATTCAGGAGACAAGGATGCTGTAATTGCACAGCATATGCAAGACGGACAAGATGTTATGGGGCAAGGACTTTCAACTCCGAGTATATATATCAATGGAAAATCGATTGAGCCAAGCGTTTGGTCCAATAAGCAAGCGTTGACGACCCTTATCAACGGATTGATTAAGTAATGCGTGCGCATAAAAAGGACCGAAAGGTCCTTTTTAAATTGTGTTAATATTCCGCAGGATATAGCGTTAAGTGGCGTAACGGAGTATACTGTACACATGAACTATTTTAGTTGGGCTAAGCTTGCCCTTGGACTTTGGGTGTTCCTTTCTCCTTGGGTGCTCGGGTTTGCGGGATATCCACTTGCCCTTTGGAGTAATGTCCTTAGTGGAGCGGGAATCGTTGTTATCATGCTGTGGAGCATTTTTAACAAGAAATCAGAGGTTAAATAATTATAAAAGTCGCTTATCACTTAACATACAACTATTCATATGGTAATTATCTATTCAACTAACACCTGTGCGTATTGCGGAATGGCAAAAGAGTATTTTGAAAAAGAAGGTATCGAATTCATCGAGAAGAATGTGCAGGAAGACCATGCGGCTGCAAAAGAAATGGTAGAAAAAACGCATCAACTTGGCGTACCGGTAATTGATATTAATGGAACTATCGTTATTGGATTTGATCGAGAAGCAATTAATAAGGCCCTTGAAAAATAACCCACAAGGGTTATTTTTTTTGCGTGTCTCATGCGTGCTGGGTTTTCTAGTGTTAAGAAGATTGAGATTTCTGGTCACGTACTTTTTTCTAGAAAAAAGTACCGCGGTCGAATTCGGAATGGAGTAATCGAATCCGACAGCCTGGCGCGTTGCACGCTCGTGTACTCGCTAGCAACGCCAAAGGCAAAATCACGAACCGAAAATATTTCGGGGTCACTTCCAAAACGGCTGAAGCTCGGAACTCGTACGCCAAGGGTAGGCGTACTCAAACACCGAGCTTCTTCCGATATTTTTCCAGCGCCCTTAATCCGAAATATTCTCATGTTCGTCAGCAGGATAACTCGCATTGGGGTGCTTTTTTACAGTCTCGCAAATGAGGGTGTAGGATTCTTTAATTAAAATGGTTTATACTATAGGTATGTACGATCTTATCATTATCGGAGGTGGCCCTGCGGGTGTTGCGGCAGGCATCTACGCATCTCGTAAAAAGTTAAATGCATTATTGCTGACAAAAGATTTTGGTGGGCAATCGGTGACTTCAACCAAAATCGAAAATTTTATTGGGTACACGGCTATCTCTGGGCTTGAGCTTGCAAAAACATTAGAGGCGCAATTGCGTAACCAAAAGCATATAGAGATTAAGGATGGTGTTACAATTACGAATGTTACTAAAGGGGATGAAGGCTTTATGGTTGTAGATGGGAATAACGTTGTGTATCAGGCAAAGGCTGTTTTGATGACACTAGGGAGTACGTATAAACATCTTCACGTGCCAGGAGAACAGGAATTCAGCGGTAAAGGGGTGTTTTATTGCGCAACGTGCGATGCGCCGTTGATGCAAGATAAGGTTGCTATTGTGGTTGGTGGTGGGAACAGTGGGCTTGAAGCTGCGCGCGATTTACTACCGTTCGCATCGAAAATATATATTTTGGAATATGCTGCGGAGTTGAAAGGGGATACGGTGACACAAGAAATGTTACGTAAGGAAGCGAAAGTGGAAATTATTGCAAATGCAGAAACGAAAGAAATTTTCGGGGGAGAATTTGTGCAGGGGTTGAAATATATCGACCGAGTAAGCGGGGAAGAAAAAACGCTCCAA
>Ga0076219_13_pt1 | contig 132484 bp, 128 predicted proteins | sample RifGroE2_FD_67816 | JGI IMG/M metagenome (GOLD analysis project Ga0076219, IMG submission 67816) | Parcubacteria (Wolfebacteria) bacterium GW2011_GWE2_44_13
CTCGGCCTGCTTTTCACCTTTCCCTCGCGGTACTAGTTCACTATCGATCTAAGAAAGTATTTAGCCTTACCAGATAGTTCTGGTGGATTCTCTCAGCTTATTCATTTACTGAGATACTCAGGAACAGAAACGAGAGAGTTCATTAGTTTTCGTCTACGGGGCTATCACCCGCTCTGGCGTTGCTTTCCAGCAACTTCGACTAACCAATGAATTTTTTACTCCCCTTCTCCTCCCAAAAGCAGATCCATGAAGAATCATGTTCCTGCTTTTAGAAAGAAAAATGTTTCTGCCCTACAACCCCGATGGATATAAATATCTGTCGGTTTGGGCTCCTCCCGTTTCGCTCGCCGCTACTAGGGGAATTACTTTTGTTTTCTACTCCTCCGCTTACTGAGATGTTTCACTTCAGCGGGTGCGCTCCTGGCATCTAGTGCTCAGGTAATACAGGTTTGCTGTATTGGGTTTCCCCATTCGGAAATCTCCGGATCAAAGGTTGCTACACACCTCCCCGAAGCTTATCGCAGTTACGCCGCGTCCTTCATCGCCTTTCTTAGTCAAGGCATCCTCCATACGCCCTTACTTTTGTCCCTCTATTGGTACAAATTAACCCAAAAAATAAAATTGTTGATAATATTTTTTATACTATTTCTCTTGTTTGATTTCATATTCAATTATCAAGATACAGTCGGTTCTCGCAATGGAGAGCGTGAGATATTTTTCGAAAAAAATATCCGCATTCGCGGACACAACATTCGGGTCAAAAGATTGAACCGTGTGTTATGCGCGTCGCCTCTTCTCTCTATTACTTAGCATGAAGATAAGTATATAGATTACTGGAACGTTGTCAAGGGGTTTATTATTAACACTCTAGTGCCAATAATCCGCAACAAAACTACCTCGATTGTCCTTCCCACGAATACTGACATCTATGCATTTTAGAGGGGATTCCCGCCTCCGCGGGAATGACAAAATACGCAAAAAAGCCCGCGAAAACGCGGGCTGTTTATCTATTTTTACAAGCTCTCTTTAGTGGGAACGATGCTTTCTGATGTATGCCATATCCCGATCGATATAGGGTTGCATCAGTAAGGCGATTTTGCGACACCACTCGCAAACCTCAGTATGGTTCGCCGACGTGTACAATAGCACGTCGCTGACCGCTTTCTCATACATGTCACGACAAGGTTTAAATCGAGAATTGCCGCTCGGGAACGGTGTGTTGTTTGTGTGAAACAAATTCAGCTCCGAGTCGTAGCTTTTGTCGCTCCGCTCGAATTGAAAATTTTGCCACACAAACCATTTGAGCACTTTGCGAAGCTTACTCTCGATATCACCACCATCGAACTTTCGCTGATGATACCGCTCACATTGTTCCAGCTCTGTATTAAGCCGAAGTGGCCACACGTTCCACGCGTGACTTTCTTCTTTTCCGGTTTCGCTGTGCTGCCACGAATACCAGAATTTTCTTTCGGTCAATTCTTCGAACAGCGCAGCGACCAATTCGCTCGACAGCCATTCGTATTGCGTCGGGATTTCCTTTGTACCTTCTTTAGAGGCATGCCACAGAATCAGCCACCATACCCTTGCGGCGAGTCGCATCTCTTCACGCTGCTTGTGCATTTCTTTTTCAAGATCAATCATCGGGTTCCTCCATCTACAACGTTGAGTGGCACTCACCACAGCGACTATGCACTAATGACGCGTCGTTGTATTGCACCATGCATGTTCCTACGGCTTCGCACCACTGTGTATTTTCTTCACCAAGACGCACGAGTCCGCACTCCGCCTCTTCGCAATTTTGTTGCGTTAAACGCACGTGTAAATTGTCCTGGTTATTGCCGCACGGGCGTGGTCGCCACCAGCTGTCCATGCGCATGCCCATTAATCCATAGGGGTGCAACACAGAATGTTCTGACATCAACGTGCGCACAACGGTACGCATAGCATCGGGAATATTCTGAATTGCCATGAGATTGTGCAGAACTGCTGCGCTTGTTTCCGCGTCCAGCCAATAGTCATGATCGAATATATCCCGCGAATACTGCTTCCCTACGAGTCGATTGTATGGGAGAAATCTCGGCTCTACATCACTCCCCCATTTTGATACCCCTTTGACAATCATCACTGCGATCATCGCCGGAACTGGTATGAATGCATCCTTCCCTTTCTGTGTGCCGAAATACATCAGCGCCATTACAACAAGCGACTGAATGTATGCCAGCGACAACGAAGTTTGTTCTCGACGATCGAGAGTGAACACCGGATCCTGCATTGCGTTCTTCATAAGTACGTTCCCTTCTTCTATTAAGTTGTGTATGTTTCTAAAAGAATCATGCTTCTTTACCTTGTTTTTGTCAACAAAAAATGCCGACAAAATGTCAGCATTTTCTCTTCTATTATATACCACCTTCCTCTCGTCCATGCTTGCGATGCAAGTGATCTCTCACCCACCACCCGAAGCCAAGGAGAATAATGCCAACGATGACATAATCCACTTGTCGATAATACTTCTCGATGCTATGCCAATTCTCTCCAAGCACAAATCCTATTTTTGCCAACACATATGACCACACAAAAGCGCCGACGAACGTAAGCCATGTAAATCGCCATAGCGAGTGCACCTTAATGACACCCAATGGAAATGAAATAAATGTTCGCACAACCGGAAGGAGACGCGAAATTAAAATTGCCCAATCTCCGTATTTATCCATCCATACATGTGCACGCGCAATCTCGGTCTGTACTCGTTCACTGTTTACCATCGCCTTACGTCCGCGTACAAAATATCCTATCCAATAGGAAAGCAACGATCCGATAACGTTACCCATTGTTCCAGCAAGTACCACCCACCAAAAACCGAATACGCCCTGTGATACTAGAAACCCTGAGAAAGGTAGAATGACTTCCGAAGGAATCGGGATGTTCATCGACTCAAGCGTCGATAATAATAGCACCCCCACATAACCCATTTGCGTAATTACTTCAAGCACCCAATTTGAAAGTATTGCCAAAATCGTATGGATCATTTCTTTTTATTTTCTTTTTGTGTTGCCTCTGCTTTCGTTTTATTTCCTCGCAACATTGCCACTGCGCTATCAGGGTCAACAACGTTTACTTCGATACCCGTACCTAGTTCAAACCCACCGATAATACGTACCTTTGGTTGCACTTCGATGTGCCAGTGATAGTGATTGTATTTCTCTTTATCTTGTAATGGAGCGGTGTGAATGAAAAAATTGTAATCGGGATCGTTTAATTGCTTTTCTAATATTCGTAACGCGCGTTGTAATGCATCAACCACAAAGTCCATTACCCGCTCATTTGTTTCTTCAAAATACGGTAAATGCTTCTTAGGGAATACACGCAATTCAAACGGCTCGCGCGATACAAACGGAGCAAACACAATAGCCTCCTTGTTCTCATATACAATGCGCTTCTTCGCCTTTCGCTCAAAATTCAACATCGCACAGTGCACACATGATCCTGTTTTCTCAAAATATGTATACGACCCACGTAACGACCGGTGTACATCGGGCGGAATAATGGGAAGCGAAAGAATTTGATAGTGCGGATGATACATTGATGCACCTGCAGATGGACCCCAATTATGGAATACGGAAACGTACTTCATGCACGTGTCTTGCATCATTGTTACGTAGCGCTCCTTAAATGTCGCAAACACAAGACTCGCCATAAAGGGCGTCAGGTTTGCAAAGTTTGCATTGTGATCTCTTGTGATCACTAAATCGTGATATCCAATACCCTCCATCATCTGATACGGTCCTTTTTCAAATTTTACTGCACATACCGCTTGATGTTCTACTATAGGATACTTGTTTGGAATCACTTGAATAATCCACTCCCCCTTTTCGTCAGTATACGCCAGCATCGGTTCGTCATTACCATTTTTCTGTGGATTTTCAAACGGACACGTTGCCTTAGGCGCACGTGTTCGTTTTTCTTTTCGAGAAAACTGTTCAAGACTATGCGTTCTTTTTGGTGCTATCACCACCCAGTCCCGAGAAACTGGATCGCGACGAAATTCAGAATTTTGCATGAGGCTGGAGATATTATAGATATGATCACCCTTTCTTTACGCGGGAATCATTACTTCATTCTATTCTCATAATACCATTTAAATACATCGTATGCCACGGGAACAGAGTTGCTTCCTCCTTCTCGAGCATCTTCAATAAGCACTAACACAGCGATTCGTTTTTCCGCTCCAATTGGACCATATCCCGTAAAAAATGCATTTGTTTTTTGCTTCATTGAAACCTGCGCAGACCCTGTTTTTCCCGCCACTACAAACGGTAAATTTTTTAATAATTTTGCAGTACCATAGTCTTTTTGCGTTGTTTCGATCATTCCCTTCTCCACCTCATCCATCGAACTCTTTAGTGAAGAAATGTCTCGGAGCACTTGCGGTTGTTGTTCTCGTATTACGGCTCCTTTTTCATCGACTAATTTCTTCATCACAAATGGCTGGTACATAATACCTCGGGTCGCTATGGATGAAATATAGTTTATTAGTTCAATAGGGGTCATCGTTAGATCCCCTTGTCCAATGCTTATGTTATATGTATCGCCCACGCGCCATGGCAACCCAGTACGCTCTTCCTTTTCTTCTATGCTCGGCAAAAACCCAACCTTCTCTCCTGGCATATCGATGTTTGTTTTTTCATCGAGTCCAAACGTGTGCCAATACTTTCTCAAGCGCTCGATACCAAGCCCTTTTACATCTTCAAATCCACCTCCTGCCGCATAAAAATACACATTGCTCGAGCGAGCAAGCGCTGAATATACATTTACCCAACCGTGCGCTTTCCAATCGACAAATCGTGACGGCTGATCGGGGTGATACGGATTGGGAATCTCTATATACCCTTTCGAAAATACACTCTTATCCGTACTCATCACTCCTTCCTGTAACGCGGCAGTCGCAACGAGTGGCTTAATCGTCGAAGCAGGGTTATACAGCCCCGACACTACACGATTAAATAACGGCCGGTTAGTATTTGTGAGATCCTCTTTTGTAATTCGATTATTATCAAATGTTGGCAAACTTACCATTGCTAAAACTTCCCCCGTATCCGGATCCATAACAATACCCGCTCCAGCGGTTCTTCCCATATTCTCTAGCTGTTCTTTTAACCTTCTATAAAAGTATGTTTGCAAATCACCGTCAATCGTGAGATGCGCGTTATTTCCGTGCTCTGGAGCTACCTCTGTTTTTTGCCCAAGGCTTTCATTTTTTGCGTTTCGATAATCAATTAATGCGCCATTTTTCCCCCGCAAATCATTGTTGTATTGCAACTCAAGCCCAGACTTTCCAATTAAATCATTCAACAATAAACTCGCGTCTTCTTCCATATCATCCCCCGAAACAAGCCCCACATATCCGGTAACATGACTAAACATTCCCGGTTCTTCGTATTGCCTTTTAAAATCATTTTCAATATTTACATCATCTAGCGCAATATTTTTTATTGCGGCAACCTGCTCGATTGTTAAATCACGTGCTACTACGATAGAGCTCTGTCTTTCAAGATTAACGCGTGATAATAGTGCACGCATCTCATCTTTATTAATTGTAATGATACGCGCCAATTCTTCAATTTCTTTTTCCTGCGCTTGAATATCTTTTTTAAAAAAGTTCGAAAGACTTAATACCGCCCTAAATGTAGGAATATTTCGTACAAGCGGCGTGCCAAACCTATCAAAAAATACTCCTCGCTCAGCGGGTTTTACCGTGATATCGCTTACATTCGCGATTGCTCGATCCTTATAAAATCCTCCCGCGTTCACGCCAAGAAAGAATACTTTGCCAAAAACAATACAGGCAATAACTGTGGTTGCAACCGCCACTAACGTAAAAACCCCTTTCGAAAGCGGCATTTCTACGCAATCCATACTCGAAGCCATGTCGTCAAGTACCGATTCTTCCAGAAAAAGCTCTGTATTTCTTCGCGGTCTCATATACTTGCTATCATATCGAAGAACGCTTCATAAATCAAAAGAGGCGCGCAGCGCCTCTTTTGATTTCGCTATTGTTACTTATTCATCACTAAATGCCATTTCTGTTTGGGGAACAAGTGTTGGATCTGTTGGGATAGTAATATAGAAGGTACTCCCTCGACTTACTTGCGATTCAGCCCATATATCTCCCCCATGTCTTCGGACAATATTTTTTGTAATATATAACCCAAGCCCTGTGCCATCGGCAACTGTCTTTTGTGCATTGTCCGCTCGGAAAAATTTCGTAAACAATCGTTGCATTTCATCCGCCGGGATACCAATACCCGTATCCTTTACGCTCACCTCTACATATGGCTTTTCGGCTACCGCTTTTATTGTCACTACCACTTCCCCATTTTCAATATTGTATTTGATTGCATTAGAAACTAGATTCGCCAAAACAATGCCCAATTTCTGTGGATCGATTGTTACTGCGATTGGATTTTCTGATTTTTGCAAATAGAGCTTGATTCCCATTTCTTTTGCATAGACCATCAGTTCCGCCAAGACTCTCTCGGCAAATTCATTAATGTCCATTGCTTGGAACTTATACCCATATTTTCCTTCTTCTATCTGAGAAACATCAAGTAGGTCGTTTACTGTCTTTAAAATATTTCCTGCCGCAATTACACCCATGCCAACCATTTCCTTTTGCTCATCGGGCATGGTTTCTTTTGCAAGTGATTCGAATATCCAGTTAATTGATGTTAGGGGCGTGCGGAGCTGATGTGCCGCAACCTCAATAAACTCACTCTTTGATTTTAACATCGCCACCTCGCGTGTTCGCTCATGAATAATTTTTACAAACCCAAGTAAGGTGCCGTTTGGATCAACAATGCGATCAGTTGATACGCGTAGCTCTATTGATGGATTCGTAAATGACATATCGACTATCTGCGGATAGATTCCCCCCTCGGTCCTCCTCACTACCAATGGAGCAATTGATGGATACAGCACTTGCGCTAATAGCGTAAGCTTTTGATCTTTTACACTTTCCGGAGTTACCCGCTTTCCCATAACCTCAGCAATCGGGGCTCCCAATATTTGCTGCGCTGCTTTATTCATCATCACTACTTTGAAATTTTGATCGTATGCGATCAATCCATCAAGAAGATTTGCAACAATACTTCCTAGCTCATTTCTTTCGAGCTTTATTTCTCCATTAAGTCGCACGATACGAATGCCATTCAAAAAAATAATAGTACCCATTACCAAAAAAATACTCGCGCTAATCATAATCCACACTGGCTGCAAATAAATACTATTAATCCCAATCAATACCAGCGCCAGCGGCAAAAAATACCAGAAGGGCCTCATTTCTGGCATTTTTAAATATGCGGTTATTGTTCCCGGTTGCATATGATTATTGCAAATCTAAGCTATATAACTTCTTATCGTATCTGTTTATGAACACAATCTTATCTTCCAATACAGTTAAGTTCGTTGCATCAATTTTTGGATTCTCATCTTCAAAAATTGCCCGGATTCCATTATTTGTTAGATCGATTTGATAGATACCATCTTGGAAATATACGTCCCGCTTAAGATAGTCATCTGGCAATGTCATGCGAGCGAGCGCTGCTTGGTCGCGAGGGATTGCACAATACATCTGCTCTGGTGCTGTTATTGCACACTTGTCTGGCAATGTAATGAATCGCAACGTATTTAATTCGTTTCCTTTATCATCGATTAGTGCCAACTTATGTTTACGCCCTTCTGTGGTCGTAAACTTAAGTGCTCGCGTTCCGAATGGCGCCCATTGCACTATCAATCCCCTGTCTGATAGAAACTTTGCGATTGTTTTTGTTTTAACATCAACCCTCCACATGTCTGAAACATATTCTGCGGATGGTTTTTGGGTTACATATATTACATCGCTTTGCGGCCACTGTAATGTAAAATCGCTTTGCGAAATTTTCGTAACTTCTAAAAACTTTGCGGTATCGCTTAGCCCAATCACATCCGCAACCTGCGTTCTTAGCCATCTTACATCTCCTGTTTGAATTATATAAGCCGCATCTTTTCCTTTCGGAGCCCATGTTATCTCCTCTACTCCGCCAACTGAAGTCCCTGGAAGATTGCTCGTTAAATCAAACGGATTGAATCTAATCCCCTCAGATGATTGCGCTTCAATAAAGACAGCTTCTCCATTCGCTGACGGACGAACACTTCTTATATTTGCAATCGATTGCTCGTACAACAGCTCATCACTCTCATTATTGACCGTTATTATACTCCCTTCGCTATCTACATATAGTATCGCTGGGCTTGATGTTGCATCGGCTATCCAATAGCCCGCAACCGTACGCGAACTAATAGCTCGAAGGCGTTCCTTTTTTTGCTCAAGCGGTTGAATTGGCTCATTGTTTATGCCAGGAATATTACTTATTACAACAGCTCTGTTTTGCCATGCAAAATATGCGCCTATTCCTAATGCAATAACTCCCAGCACAGCACTCGCCCCAATAATTATTTTTTTATTTCTTTCCATAGAAGTTTATCGATCCGTTATCTCGTGGAGCAATCCCAATGAGGTGCTGCAGGGGGCTTTTCTGACGAACACGTCACGCCCGTAACTTTATCACGAAAGGTTGCATAACTATCGCTACGCGTCGCTATTCTCTCAAATCTCTGCGGATTATTTACAAAAGCTATCTCAACTCCAGGAGAAACTCTCATATCCCACTTATATCCTTCTGCGTGCGGTGTCCCTGGATCGTGCGCCTCTGTTACCGAAGTAATATTAATCGGCACTCCCGCATCCGCCATTGATACAATTCCATCAAGCGTTATTTGCTTTACTCCTTGAAAGGATATGCACCCGACAGTACCCCCACCAGGAACACACTCTTTGAGCATTGCAATACCCCCAATTGACTCTAATCTGCTCCGGATATGCGATACCGGAGTGTCTGCAAGTGGTCTCCCGGCGTAAGCACCGTCACCAACAACAACTGGCGTACTTGTTGAGTCTCCTGGCAACTCCATACCAACGGGTATATAGGGCGTTGCATTTATTTTTACCTTTGGCTGGAGTGCATTTTGGATACGCTCCACATCGACAATATTTGGATTAATCGTATTAAACAATACCTGCGCACCGAATAAAAGCACAATGCCTTTTAATGCATTTTTTATATAATCGTTACTTGCTTTTATCTTTCCTGGATCTGCCGACATTGTACGCAATATTCCTCCGTACATAATTACTCCAACAGCAACAACACCCACTAAACCCATTAGGTATTGATATACCAAAAATACCATGTCCGCCGGCCCCTTTGCACCTAATAACACATTCGGCAAAAAGCGCGGCGTATAAATAAGATCTGCAGCTGCCTGTGGCGTACCTGCCGTCGTCGTTGCAGCCTCTCCGATTGAAATCATTACACCACTTAAAAGCAAGCAGGCGACTACGATTATCGAGCCGTTTAAAAGTCCTGAGCTCATTCGCTTTGCCATATATTGTATTGTACTTAAAAGGATTCGCGTTTTCATATGCTTATTTTTACTCTTTACAATATATCGACGAACATCTTTTTTGTGATATTCTCTAGCAGCTTCCCCTTATTTATCATCGTTGCCTCGAGTGTATATTTTGCGCCTGTCTTTGCATCATTTCCAATAGTCATTACCAACACTGGATCATTTGCTCTTCCTGTTTCCAGCGCATTTCCGTTCACTTTCCAGCGCAAGCTTAACGCTTCATTACTCGTGGTATTAAAATAGAACGGCCATGCATAAAATGTATTATCACCTTTTTCTACCTTCTTTTGAAAATACGGGACATCGATCACAACCTCTGGTGACTTCACCGGAATATCGAATATTTTTTCTAAAGGCCTTCCTTTATAATCTGGGAGTACTATCTTTATATTTAAAACATCTCCACCATATTTTTTATTAAACACAATTACTTTTCGTATTCCTAGCCCGTTCGTCTCATTCTTTATCAGTTTCCCATCCACATACCAACGAACTGAGGACGTTGCAAGATTTGCTACTTTTCCATCTTCAATTAATTCAAATGCAACATCAATTGGACTTTGATAGGTTGGGAGCGCTTTACCCGCATACCATGCGGGTACATAGGTTCGCGTATGCCAACTGGTCATAAATTCTACCGCCGCTTCCGCCGATGGAATAAAGATTGTAAACGCAACGATCAACACGCTTACGATAGTACAGATGTATCCGATTGTTTTATTACTATGTTTCATTTTTATAGATTCCAGCTCAAGACTGGAATGACCTGGGGTAAGTTACTAAGCCACTTCTTGCTGCAGATTACCCTCTTTGCCGTCATACCGCGTAATCTCTTGCTCTTGCGTGGCTGATTTTTCCATCCTCTTCGCTCCCATAACACCCGCTTCCGATGCTCGATTTGCCGAAGCCATACGTTGCCGCGCAGCGGAAACACCCTTTTGTTCTACCTTTGTCACCGTAGCACCAGTGAATTTTCGGGTCGCGATTTTAGTAGCCATACCACCAGCTACTTTTGCAGCGGCGCCGCCAGCCACTCCTCCGAATACAGTCGCCCCGATCTGAATCGCCTGTCCTGTAACTTTTGCAATAACCCCCATCACCTTTTCCATTTTGTCTGGGTTGTTGATAATCCAGATACCCGCTACTAGCGCGACTGTTTTACCTGGCGCTAGATTTGCCGTAGCCGCATTGATTGACGTTCCAATTGGCTGAACAATTAACTTCATGACACCCCTACCTCCCCGCAACAGCATGTACGCCTCTATCGCTAATCCAGTCGCTAAATTCATTGGCTCTGTTACGATTATACCAGTTCCTAGCGTAATTACCAAAATAAGAAACTCAAAAAACTCTTCTGTTCCAACTAGCAGCACCACAAATATTGTTTCTGCAAGCCCTATTGTTTTTTGCTTAATTTCTTCTTCTGGCATGGTTTTATAATCCTTCCGTTGCTATTTAGGAACTGGATACCGGCCTCTGCGCTCCGTGTGCCACCGCTAAAGCTAAGGCGACACGCGGTCGGCCATAGCCTTTGGCGGCGTGCGACCGGTATGACATCGTATTGTCATCCCGTGCCACAATACGGGATCCAGTATTTTGCGTACAGGACTCTGGATTTCAGACATGCTTGCTAACATTCTGGAATGACAATGTGGGGAGTTTGGATGACAATACAAGGCATTTTTGTTGTCGGTTATTTGTTCTCTTCCGCCTGCTGCAACAACTGCTCTGGATCTGTTGTGATGATTCGATCTTCGAAATATGATGGGATTATTTTAATTGCAACATGCTTAAGCCCTACTAAAAATATTCCTTCTCCTACTCCCGCAGACAACACTAAGCTTTTTTCTGTTTCACTTAGCGCGAATGTTTTTGCAAGCACTTCAATACTCGATGGAGCCTGCTTTAGTAATAATTGCAATGACGAGTTGGATACGATTGGCACTCCATAGGGAGAGTTCATGAAATCGTCTACGTTCTGTGTAATCGTTGTCATGCCCAAATAGTATTTTCTGCATCGCTTCGCGAGACCAAACAAGAACGAGGCACTGTCGGGATGCTTCATCAATACCCATGCTTCGTCAATAATAAGAATGCGCTTTTTCATTTCAGCGCGAATCAAATTCCATATATAGCTCAACATCATGTACATAGCGATTGGACGCAGCTCCTCTTCAAGATCGCGTGTCGAGAAAATAACAAGCCTATTTTTAATGTCTACATTCGTTTGTCTATTTGCAAATCCCGCATACGTCCCTTGCGTAAATTTGTATAGCTTTGCCGCCATACTCTTTCCTCCTTCCATGTTTTCTAACACAGTTTGCAAATCGCTCAATAAAGGCGCTTCCAGCCCGGTAAAATCTTTTACATCACTTGTAATACCTCGTGATGCATATGTTTCGTTGATTGCGCGATCCATGAGCGCGTCTTCTTCTGGCGTTAGTACTCCCATCATCAGCTTTAATAAACCAACAACATTTAAAATGTGTGATCGAAAAACGTCTGCAGGATCTTCCCCTACCGGCACAACAGGAATGTCGAGTGGATTTATGGCTGTATCAGATGTTAGCGAAATTTTTAACAAACTTCCTCCAACCGCGTCTGAAAGTTTTTCATATTCATTCTCTGGATCGATAACAATCACGTCGATGCCCATCATTAATGAACGCAATATTTCCAACTTTGTTCCGTACGATTTTCCAGCTCCCGACTTTGCGAACACTACCTGGTTTGCATTTTCTAATGAAAAGCGATCGAAGATGATTAACGAATTATTGTGCTGGTTGATGCCATAAAGCACACCCTTGTCTGATGTAAGATCTTCTGAAACAAACGGAAATAGTGACGATATTGGACTCGTGTTTAGCGCGGTATGAATTTGCAACTTGTCCTGTCCAATCGGTAGCGTTGAAATAAATCCTTCGATGTGCTGGAAAATAGATGGCTTTAAATATACCATCTGACTATCAAGGATCGACGTAATTCTATCTTCTGCGCGCGAGAGTTCCGCTACTGAATTTGCATATACGGTTATATACACGCCAACGTCAAAGAGCTTCTCTTCCGCCTGTTGTAGCTGGTCGCGAAGCGCTTCTATATCTTGATATGCGGTTTCCAATGCTGGGTCTCGTACAAGGCCTTTTTCATCGCGCTCTGAAAGCTGCGCCTCAACTTGCGATACCTTTCTTCGTAGCTTACTTAGCGCGGCCGTTGTTTCAACGGGATGCACAAAAATAGAAACGTCTAATAAATTCGGAAGATTGATAATAACGTCAAACCATCCTGTGGAAAGATACCGTGGGTACGTAAAAATAAATAACGTTTTTACATAGGTATCTCCCAGTCGTATAAAATTAGGATTTGCTTCAAGCGCAGCCGGGGCAATGACGTTTTTTACATCTTCCCCTCCGCCTGTATATGCTTGTGGTACGGTTATTTTTTCCATAATAGTTACTTATTGCTTCTTCGCTATTCCAATTCCCTTCTTTTCTGTTTCAGCTGGATTGTACAAATTATAGAACAGTTCGATGAGCTCTTCGTCATTTAGTGCCACCGCACGCAACCCAATACTCGCAAGCCCTGAGGCAATGTTATCGGCGCGCTGGTTGAGTTGCTCAATTGCTTCATCGAGCGATTTATCCTCCTGCGCTGTGGGTGTCGTATTTGTCTTTTTCCCAAAAAATGGCAGCCCCGATAATAGCCCTCCCGCGCTCGGCAGCACAACCCTGTCGTAGGGAACGACAACGAAAAACGATTTACCCATAATTTCACTCTGTTCAACGAACGATTTTATAAATTCTGAATATTCGCTTATTTGTTCGCGTAATAAATCGTTTGTTTCTGTTTCTTTTCGCTTGCTTAATCCATCGAGATATCCCTGAATATTTAATCGTCGTGAATGCACAATTATCTGTAATGTAAAGTCGAGCGAATTGATAAATTCTTGATATGCGCTAAGAATAATGTTTTTATCCTCCTCTGATTTCAACGCAAAATTGATCCCACTCACAAGAAGGATTTTTCTTAACGAACCACCTTTCAAAAGGACTGTCCCGTTATATACTCGCTCTACATCCACAAATTGTTGCGTTGCTTGTGCTTCTTGCGCCATAGGTATCATTATTCTCGTTTAAGCGAGAATGTATATGTTATATCAATATATAAGAAATTACCGTACTTCATCGTATTGTACCATACTATCCATCCTTATCTAAAATCGACTCGTTTTGCAGTTGCTTGGTCTCCTGTCTGTCTTCGGAAAATACTTACCTTTTCTGTATCAACAACGGGCACTCCTTTTTCTCGTTGCGGTATAGGATTTTTCGATGTTGTAAGATCTCCTGATAATTTATTAATTGATGGCATTTGTGCGGTGAATTTTTTAAGCGTATTCCGTTGATCCACGATGTGCTCTTCTGATACTGGCATTTGTGGAAATTCGGGAACCTCTATCGTCCTCTCTTGCGCTTCGCGCTTCCAGAGATACAAACGTGGTTTCCAAAAAAATCCAAGGGCAGCAAAGGCTATACGTGGCAACGGTTGTCCATTAACTTTTACCAGCGCAAGTGCAAGCGCACCTCCCAGCGCAACAAGCCCAATAAGTAATGCGGCAAAAAATGGCAGGAGCGTAAACGCCAAAAAAGTAACTATTCCACCCCCTACGACATACAATAATTGTCGTAACGAGAACGGTCCAGCTATTTTATCCTCCATTTCAATGAATTGCGGGATTTGGAATTGCATTACAGTAAAGTTTTCGGTTAATCGAGCAATTCGTTGCTTCTTATTTCTTATCGTCTACTCGTTCTAAAATTCGTAAATCAATAACATCGCCACTTACCGGTATCTCAGCTAATCGTGGCTCTTTTTCTGCAGTGGCTTGCGCCGTCATTGAAGGTTCGCCTCGCTGCGGCGTTTTCATAACTTCTCCTAGTGGTATCTGTGGCGACACGACAGGCGCGACAGCTGGTTGCATAGGAGTAGTAACTGACTGTTGCATATCCTGTATACTATTGGCAGATTTTTGCTCAAAGTTTACCTCGTGTTCTTGCTTTGTTACGGGCGCAAATGCCGTAGCTTGCCGTTGTTCCTGTGCTTGTTCTCTTGCGCTGCTTTGTAGTGTTTCTATCGGCCTTACTTCCTCTGTTTTTTGTTCAGATGCTGGTTGCTCGTCATGGGCCATTAAGTCAACCATCTTGGGCTCAAAATTAACCTCGTGTTCTTGCTTTGTTACGGGCGCAAATGCCGTAGCTTGCCGTTGTTCCTGTGCTTGCTGCCCAAAGATATCTTCGGTCGCCTTTGCGGCTGTATAATGCACAACGCGCGGTGCTTGCTGCTCGGTTCTTGCAACATCCCCTGCTTTGCGCTGGAGCCCTTCTGCCATACTTACTTGCGCCGTAATTGCAGCTCCTCCATTTTCTACTCCCTTTTCCTTTCCAAAGCCAAACATTCCTCCAAACGAACTAAATGACCTCCCTTTTCGAGAAACCGTTTTTAGCTCTGTCTCCGAGTGAATCATTGTCGGCGCCGCAATCCCCTCTTCTTGTATTTGATCTTTAGGCGCTTCCGCTATCACAGCTGCAGACGCATCTTCACCGTCCTGTATTTTTATCTTTCGCACATCAAATTGCGTAGACTCTTTTGTTGTCATTACTGCAGGTTCACCCAGCTCTGCTGGTGTATATAATTCTCCGCTCGCTTTTGCACGCTCTCTAATTTCAACACTTGTTTCTTCGATAATCCGCGGACCACTTCCAGATACTGTTCTGTACAATTTTAATATATCCCCTCTAACCGGATCGAATATTCTATGATCAACTTGAAAAATAATCGCATCCGCGGCCTTCTTATCGATACCAGGAATTGACTGCAATTCTGCCGAAAAATCATTGATGTGCGTAAAGCCGAGCACGATATTCCCTACTACGTTTGCAACATTCTTTATGATGTCCTTGGGCAATCCAGCTTCTTCGCAGACATTCGAAATAGCCTCTCCGTTTTCGAATGAGAAAAAGGCTTCTCGCAAGCTCTCTGGCGTTGCTTCCCATCGGTCATAAATTTGTTCTTTCGTAATTATTTGCATATTTTTTCGAGTACGCTCGTGTTATGAGCGTACTCGTTGTTTCGTTTTACGCACCACTTTCGAATAATCGACTTGCCATACTGTTTTCGAATGACTTATTGCGATTGATCATTTTTTTATAATCATGCGCCTTAAGTCTCTCCATCGTCATTGCATTTGCATTCTTTTTTATGGCCTCGTACGCTTCTTTCATATCCATCCCTTCAATATTCTCTACCCCTGAAGCAACAGACACTTCTTTCAACAATGCCATAGCTTCCTTTTGTGATTCCTCGTGCACGGCTCTTATTTCACTCGCAAACTTTGCCATCTTTTCTTTGTCTTTCATCTTTCCCGCGACTTTCGCAATTGCGCCAGGGAATTCCGCTACCATGCGCTTACGCGCCTCTTGTGCAAACTCAGAATCTCCGGTATATGCCGATTCTGGCATATCCGCATAATCCTTAGCCGAAGTGAAGCCTTCGTAGAACTTTGTCATCGCTTCGTCCAACTCTCTCTGTGCTGCTTCTACCTCTGCTGAAGTTGTCGCCCCTGCTGGCATATTAGCTATCGCAGCCTTCTTTGCTTTCGATGCCTTCACCATAGCAGCACTCTTTCCGGCTGCCTTTTCCATCTTCCCGTGTGCCTTTCCATCTCCGTACTGGGCAAATGCTGGACCCATTGTCTCGATATCTCGCTCAAGTACTGTTTCGTTAATCTTGTCCACCTTATTAGCCTTCACAAGTCGATCCATGGCAAATACCTTTTCATCCCTACTCATCGTCGAGTAGCGCAATGCCAAATCATCATCGGACATTTTCCCAAAGCTCTCATCAAATGCTTTCTTTACCGCTGCTTTCTGACCTTCTGAAATTGCGCCTCCTGCACGACCCAGCTTTCCAGCGGCCCAGCCCTTTACTCCGCCTTCTCCTTCCATCTTACGCAATCTTTCTGCTCTGTCTGCCAGGCCTACTTTACTACTAAGAGCCGTTACTCCTCGATTCTTTAAACGCAATGATTCTCTTCGTCCATACGCGGCTGTTCCAGCGGCAGCGCCAACTGCAGCTCCTCTTGCACCTTTACCCCATCCTTGAATCTTTCCTTGACCCCATCCGGTCATCGATCCCATCATATCCTTCCCTCCTTTTGCTCCGGAAATACTAATACTGTTTGCGGCAATTAATGACATAATCATCAACATAACAGCTATTACCATTTGGATAATCGCGCCAGTCATCGATGGCGCGAGCCCATCACCAAAAACAGCTGCTGCCGTTCCTACTGCAGGAGCTTCTTCATTTCCCTTTAACGCGCTCAACGATGTGAGCGAAAGCCACATGAAAAATATCATAACCGGAGGGAACATGGTCCAACGCACAAAGTCATTCCACCATTTATCCCAGTGCTTTTTTGTACCTGGGAATATCCACGCGACAAAAATGATCGGGGTTAACGTCAATAAAAACGTGAGGATAAAGAACCGTACAAACATCATCGCTGCGATTGTAAGCATAATAACCGATGCAATGAGCGTAAATATAACGACAAATGCTCCGCTTATTAAAATCATCAGCATCGCAGTCCCGAACTTATCCATTGCTCCTTGACCCCCGACACCCGAAGTACTTAATAAGCCCGATATGTCAAACGCAGACGCAAGCGCTGATGAAATATTATCGCCCGTTAAGCCAGATTGATTCGCAAAAAACTCAGTGGCCATACCCGACATATCTAAAAATACGCCAGGGATTACTAAGCTAAAGTTTACCAACAACGCAATAACGATTAACCGTGGCAATGCCTTTTGCATGCCATAGGTTTGCGAATTCAGCATTGTTGCAAATGCAATAATGATTAATGCGACAACGAGTGCAAGGTCGGCAACGTTTACAAATACTGTCCATCCATTAAACAAGAACGCATTTGATTCTGGATCGAGAATATTATTATTGAGCCGCATTGCCACTTCGATCATCCATCCACCCGCCATAAATATCTTTTGCGCGAGTGCGGTAAGCAATGTAAGCAATACTAAGACGAGCTTCGTGACTACATTTGTTGAAAGTGACGTAAGGTCAAAAAATCCCGCGTGCGCCTTGGTTGTAAGCGCAAATTCAAAAAGCACAGCAAGTAACCCAACCGAAATAAATTTTTTATAGATTGATTGCATGTGCTTTTTACTACTTTTCTTCTTCTATTACTGACCGATAGGCGCTGTACTTTCTATTGTTCGACATGTTGTCAAACGAGTTAACACGAGATTCAAATCGCCAGCCAGAGCAACTGCCTGACTTTTTGCTTCTATAAGGACATTTGGCTCCGGAGCACTCGGGTCTTCACTTAACCCCTCGCCAGCGAGCGTGTATTTTTCGTTAAATTTCTTTAGTGCAGTTTTTATGAGTGTTAATTCCCTTGTTTTTGATAGATCCGCTGCATTTATCTTATTTATCAATTCATTCGCCTCATCAAATTTTGCTTGGTATATTGCAATTGTCGCTACAAGCTTATTTCCTTTGGTGCGCGCATCACTTACTTCGCCGTCGGTCACAGTAGGAGGGCATTCGTATACAATGAATGGGTTGGGTGATGGTATGGCCGCTAATTTTTCTTGAATTGTCTTTATCGCTCCTAAATTTGAAACAATTTGAGCGTTATATGTTGCGGATTCGTTCTTTGCAGCAATCATCGCCTTCCATAGGTCATAGAATGGCTGTACTTGGTCTATAAAATCATCTTTTGTAGCGTTATTAAGCGCGTCTATCTGGTCCTGAAAATCGTCCGATGGATTATATCCACTTCCCGGAGCAGGTTTACCTGTCATCAACGAAAGTCCTTCGCTCATCATTCTGTTTATGCCAGCGTTGATTGCTGCAGAAATAATACTTTGCACTCCTGACACATAAATATTATCAGATCCGATCATATTTTTAACCGTTCCCGCAACTGCATCTCCAGGGGTTTGTACCTGCTCTTTTGTACACGATTTATTTTGATCGGCGTAATCGTAGCAATAGTTAGGGTTACCTGTGTCGAAGTAATTATTTTCAACACAATAATCGTATAGCTTTTGGCTGTCATCCTCGACACACTTACTTACCGATAAAAATCCACTTCCAGCCCCTGCCTCCTGCTTTTTCTTTTCTTCAGTAGCTGTTGACCGGATTTTCATATCATCATCAAACATTGCCAGCTGCATGTATAAATTATTCTCCGGCTTTAATGACTCACCGTATGCAAGCCATCCACCATTTTCAAAATTTTCATAAAAATCTTCGACGTTCGCTACGATGTCCGAGATAGTACATTTTGCCTTTTGACTTATTGGCTTTGTTTCAGGAATCAATGCTAGCTGCAGCTGAAATGCAAACGGAACACACAAATCAGCCATTTGTGATTGGCTTATTGTTTGGTTCACCCCCTCCATGGCGGCGTCCTTTAAGAACCCTTGCCAGTCATCAACGAATCGCGGACTTCCATTCCCCTGAATCCACGCGACGGTCTGCTTATTTATTTCATCAACCATCGCCTTTACTATTTGGTCACGTAACGTCTTCATTAACTCCTCCTTGACCCATTGCCCGAGCTGCGTAACCCAATTCGCCACGTCCTTGTATATCTCCATTTTTTTCAACGCAATTAACCCAGCGTCAACAACCGGAATAGCGTACGTTTTTTGAGGAGTTGCTAATCCAACGAACAGCACCGACACACATACGAACAATGCAACAATTTTTTTAAGAGTATTAGACATGAGATTATAATCCTACTTCGGCGTACATTTTCACTAACGACTTTTGTAATGTGTCTGAATTTTTTATAAAGTCTGGTAATACCTGTGTCGCTAGTAGTCCTTTTAGCGGATCATTATAGCAATTTGCAATCGAGTTAAAAATTATATTCCCTTTCCGATAATGTGTGATTATTTGTCGATGGAATTCAGCCCACTGAGACGGCACCTGTATGCGAATAACGTCGTCTGCAGTTTCAGTATATGTCGTAGCCATTTCTCTCCCAACACCGCTTTCCTTCCCTGCACACGCGCGCTCGATTAGTCCTTGCACTCCTCCTTCTACGTTTTCGTAGCTCTTCTTGGCTGGGTGTCGCGCTAGCGCAGCTTCTAAATCACTGAGGTATCTTTTTTTTGCATCTTGCGTGTTATTTGCAATTATTTTTAGGTCCTTATCGGTTACCGAGATTGTCGCAAATAGCGATTCAGTCGATGTATCTACTGAGCGAGTAATTGAGCTCTGCACTGCAAATGAATTTGCAGTATCTTCGTCAAAGGGATTTTTCCCTTCCTGGTCAAGCTGCTTCATTTGCTCAAAAGTTGCGAGGGCAACGCTTTCTGTTACATTATTTTTATCCCCCTCCTTCTCACTCGTAACCGCTGCAAGCCAATCTGTTGAGACTCCTATATCTTCGAGAAATCCGGATGCAGAAGAACCATCTAATGATGGTTGTGATTTTTCATTTACTTGCTGTTGACTATCCTCTCCTCGATTGACTACGGCATACGATCCAAATAACACAATCGCAATTGCCGCAAATATAATTGCCATTCGATTTCTCTGCATAATAGTTATAGTATACCTTTTAATCTCTTTGTCCGCAATATTAGCATCACTCTCCTTGTCCAGTCATCGTTGAATAATACGTGGGTATATACTGATTAAAATAATTGTTCATAAGTGGCATCATTAAGCGCTCTACGGGAGCATGGTTATCTTTTAATAAAACTCCCTTGCTGGCGACAATACTATCGTCAATAAGCAGCTTCGATAAAAATTCTCCATTTTCTCCCCGTGCTATTTTTTCTCGTATCTCTTGTATATTTATCGCGTTATTTGTGTTTACCCCTACAAGAACAATATTTTGCGGCGCATATTCACTTTCCCCATATGCAAACATTACATATTGGCTAAAGGTTTCTCTAAATGTTTTCCCTATACTCTCAAAAAGTCCGGCATTTTCTCCTGCTCGTGCTGAAATAAAATTTACTGCGTATAAACCATTTTCATTTAAATGATTTTTCACCTCTTCATTAAACTCCCTTGTTGTCATATGCCATGGCACAGAAACAAACGAGTTATACGCATCAGAAAATATGAGGTCGTATTTTTTATCCGTTCGCTGTAAAAAAACTCGCCCATCGGCAACTTCAGTCTGCATTGGGTATTCTCTTAATTTAAAATAGTCTTCTGCGACCTGCTGTACTTTTGGGTCGATTTCTACGGTTGTCACATTTGCATCTTTATATGCGGAGACGATTTTTTTCGAAAGCGTGTACGATCCTCCTCCTATCACAAGAACATCTTTCATCGAACTCCCCATTGCAGAAAATATCGGGTATATATCGGGGTAAAGATTAAGCTTCTGCCCTTCCAGGCCTTCTACACTATGCGAATCGGCGTCTAAAAATAATGTTCGCACCTTGCCGTTTTTCTCGGTACTACTGTCTACTACTTGAATCTTATAATACTCACTTTCCGCAGCGAACACTTTTCCCCGCACATCGGTGAATAAATGCATTACGTATGTCACCACCCCTACGCATAAAAACAGTACTGCGATCCATGCTAATCGTTTTTTAGATGTATACAGGATAGCTGCATTTATTAATAGCACTATAGCAATTAGTAGTATCGTGGCAGAGCTCCCTACATATCCGATAAAATAAAAGCCGGCAAGAAATGTACCGACAATACTCCCTAGTGACCATGTAGCTGATATTTGTCCTGATTTAATGCCCGTTGTTTCCGTTGTTTTAAGATGAAGCTTTAAAATACTCGGGTATAGTGTTCCGAAAAGTACCGCTGGCACAAAAAATAGTACTAATGCTAATAATAATGTTGTTATCGAAATAGGTAATCCCAAAAGCGCAACTACTGGGGAAAAATACGCCCCCAATGGTATTAAGAATGTCACTATCGAGGTTATCGCAAATAATAACGAGAGCTCTTTTCTCGATCCATATTTATCCGCATATATACCACCTCCATAGTTTCCGATTGCCATGCCGAACAACACGACACCAATAACTGACGTCCATGTGTAAATTGATGACCCTACGTATGGCGCCATAATACGCGTCGCGATTAGCTCGATAACCATCAAGGCAAATCCTGCGATAAAAGCCGACCCGATTAATATATTGCGATCATTTTTTATCATATTTTTTCATCAAAATAACTATCTCTTCCATGGACAAATCTTGGGGTCGCTTTCGCTCATCAATGCCAATTTCGTTCAATATTTTTATTACCCGCTCTTTACCCTCTTCTTTCCCTGTGAGATTATTCGCAATTGTTTTGCGGGGTTGGGTGAATAATTTTTTTATAAACGTATAATATTTTTTACTATCTTCTTCTGTTGGCTGCACATCCAGTCGAATTGTGGCACTGTCTACCTTCGGAGGCGGGTTAAAATCCTTCTTCGGAACGCTTTCTACGATATCCGGATTTGCCCAAAATTGCACACTCGCGGCAAGCAAATTCATCTGTGGAGCTTTTGCGCAAATACGCTCGGCAACTTCTTTTTGAATTGTCATTACTACTCGTGTTGGTTTCTGTTCTAACTCTTCGATAACACGCAACAAGTACCCTGTTATATAATATGGAATATTCCCCGCTATTTTATAAGAGGGCATCTCTGTTTGGCGATCTACTGCGTTGCCTTCTCGTTTTCTCCCTCGAGGTAGCATTACTACATCTCGGTCGCAAGCCTCGCCGGCGCCTTGTATCTCATCCAAACATACACGCCCCTCGCTTAATGCGTTTACTATAATAGGAAGTGTTTCCAGTGCGTTTCCTCCAATGACTGTAAATTTCTCTTTTGCAAACTTTTTTCGTAATGCAGGAATGAGCTGTGTATCACGTTCTAATGCAATAATCTGTGCGCCTGCATCTAATAAATACTGCGTCAGCTCACCGTGCCCAGGACCAACTTCAATCACAATGTCGCGCTTGCGAATACCAAGTGCCTTTGCTACGTTTTCCAGCTTCTCGTTATTGATTAAAAAATGTTGCCCTAATCGCTGACCCATAATACTTTTTATTATATAGTAGACAACCGAAAGAAAAAAGTTCGGCAGCTATCTATTCGGCAACCGTATTGCCGAATTGCCGAACCTTTCCTTTGCCGATTAAAAAACAGGCCTTTGGGCCTGCTTTTTAATCCATATCAATATACCGCTCCTCGTCGTCAAAACTTCTCCCTCCCCCTCCTTCGAACTGCATCAGCCCTGAGGGTATCTCGCTTAAAAAGCGAGACGGTAAGTTATAGAACGTTAGGTATAATTCTTTTCTAGCACGCGTCATAGCAACATACATTAATCTCCTCTCTTCTTCGATTTCATTTTCGTTATTATACGACATCTGATGCGGTATCAACCCATCATTTACTCCCACCACAAACACCGCGTCAAATTCCGAACCCTTTGCCATGTGAATGGTCATGAGATTTACCACGTTGTCTTTGAGATTTCGTAAATCCTTTTTCTTTACTGTATCGGTCGATTCGAGTAACGAGATGCGCTCCAAGAAATCTTCCATTCTTTCGAATCGTGTAGCAAATTCTATCAACTCCTTGATGTTTTCAATACGTTCAACGGAATTGGTTTGTGTGCGTTCGATATAATTAAAGTAATCGGTCGCCATCAATATATACCCAAGCAATTCTACTGGTCTCAGTACAGCAGCCTTTTGGGGAAGCTCTTCCTTTAACTGTGTGTACGGTTTTTTCAAGAAGCTTTTCTTCAACCGATCAAGACTTATCGTATCTTGCGGATTCGATCCGTATCGCAACGCAGCAACTAAATCTTTGATTTCTTTTCGCTCGTAGAACTTTAGTCCGCCAAAAATGCGATAGGACATCCCCCGCTCAATTAAGGCTTGTTCAATGGCGCGCGATTGCGCATTTGTTCTATAGAGGATCGCTATTGAACCTTGTTCTGTTGAAAATAACCGCATCGCGTCGATATGCCCCGCAATCCATTCTGCCTCCCCATCGGCACTATATTGTTCAACAACACGCACTTTTCCACCCTCGGGATTATTTGTCCACAAGGTCTTTGATTTCTGCAAATGGTTATGGCTAATAACTGCCGAAGCTGCCTTGATGATATTTTGTGTCGAACGATAATTCTCTTCCAATAATACTACCTTTGCATCTGGCCAATCTTTCTCAAAGTTGAGAAAGTTTCGAAAATCAGATCCTCGAAACTTAAAAATAGATTGTTGATCATCCCCTACAACACTTAAATTTCTATACTTGCTCGCTAAGAGCTTAATGAGCATATACTGCGCGGTATTTGTATCCTGATACTCATCTACCAAGATATACCGAAATCGCTCCTGATATTCGTTTAATATTTCCGGATTACCTAAAAATAGCATCCCTGGCTTTTGAATAAGATCGTCGAAATCGAACGCATTATTGTTTTGCAATGCCAATTCGTATAGCTTGAACAATTTGTACACAACCTCGTCCTCTGCCTGTTCTGGATCGATCATCTCATCCTTAATTTTCGAAAACTCCCTTCGCAATACGAGTGGGGTTAAACGCTTTGCATCGCGTTCGGACAATTCGGCGCCTGCGGCAACTTTTTTGATTAATGACTTCGAATCGTCTGCATCAAAAATCGTGTAATTCGAATTGCGCCCAAAGATACGCGCTTCCTTTTTCAATATACGCGCCCCAAATGAATGGAATGTTCCTAAAAACATACTCTTAAACGCTTCTTTGTCCTTATCGAGTATCTTTTCCGTTCTTTCTTTCATCTCTCCTGCTGCCTTATTTGTAAAGGTAATTGCCACAATATTTTCTGGCTTTACGCCGCTGTGCAACAATGCCGCCAGCCTACTTGTTAGCGTCTTTGTCTTTCCCGATCCTGCTCCCGCAACAATAAGTAATGGTCCCTCGCCATGCTCTACTGCTGATCGCTGTTTATCATTCAATTCATCAAATTGCATCATATATAAATAATTCACGCTTCGTGCGTGAATTATATCTTACTCGACTATCGACAGGTTGTCATCCTATGCCTCTCGTATCCTATATTGGAATGCTTCGCTTAGGTGGTCATTCGTCACCTTTTCAACCCCTGCTAAATCGGCAATTGTGCGCGCTGTCTTGAGCATGCGGTAATAGCCACGAGCGGAAATGAATGACTTATCAAGCATTTGTTTTACAAACTTTCTCCCATCGTCGTCTAGTTGTACTACGGTATCTACTAACTTCGATGGCATTTCTGCGTTTACATAAATGCGGGGCGTTATATCTACAAACCGACGCGCCTGAATTAATCGAGCGCATAACACCTGCTCGCGAATTGCGTCGCTTTCATCCTCCTCCTTTTCTTTTGCCAATGCTTCTATTTTTACCCGAGGCACTTTTATTTGGATGTCGATGCGATCAAGCAATGGGCCGGATAATTTTCTTTGATAACGCGTCACCTCATGTGCGCCACAATGACACATTTTTTCATCGTCTCCATAATATCCACACGGACACGGGTTCATCGCTGCAACTAATGTAAACCGCGCAGGAAATGTTAGCACGCTCTTTGCGCGTGCTACACACACATCACCATTTTCCAATGGTTGGCGCAACGACTCAAGTAAATCTCGTCGAAATTCGGGAAGTTCATCAAGAAATAGCACACCTCGATGCGCCAAACTAATTTCTCCTGGACGTGGATTTGCTCCACCCCCAATGACTGATGCGGGTGATGCACTATGATGCGGCGCACGAAAAGGTCGTGTCATCGCGAATACATCACTATTTGTTATTCCCGCTGCGCTATATACCTGCATAACTTCTACCGCTTCGTGCATCGTGAGCGGCGGCAAGATAGATACTAATGCCTGCGCAAGCATTGTTTTTCCTGCTCCAGGAGAACCACTCATCAGAAGATTGTGCCCACCTGCGGCGGCGATCATCAACGCACGCTTTGCATTTATTTGTCCTTTTATTTCTGAAATATCCGTACTGTATCCACCTTTATCCCACACGAGCTCCGTTGTTGGATGCGCCGCGATAATGGCCTTGTTTTCCAAATGATGCATCAGCTCGGTGATATCCGCAACGGGAATAACTTCTATGTCGGATACAATCGCTGCTTCGCGTGCATTTTCACACGGAACAAACACGCTATTAAGGTGAAGCTCTTTTGCAAGCCGTGCAATCGCCAGCACGCCATTTACTGGACGAACTTTCCCATCAAGTGATAACTCCCCTACAAACAGCTTATCCGCGACATCGAATTCTTGAATTTGCTTAGTTGCCAGTAAATACCCTACTGCAATAGCAAGGTCATATTGCGATCCTGTCTTTTTAATATCAGCGGGAGCAAGGTTGACCGTTATGCGTCTATTTTCTCTATTTGGGGGCTTGATGTTCGAATTCTTTAGTGCAGCATTAACACGTTCTTTTGCTTCGTTCAGTGCTTTATCGGCAAGACCCACTATTGTAAACGAATGAAGACCGACGTTTATGTCGGTCTCCACTTCGATCAATTTTGCTTCAATTCCTTCAAGTTCGGCTGAGTATACTTTTGAAAAATTTTGCATTGTTTAGCGGTTTACTAATTCAGCGAACTCCTTTGTTGCGGGCCCCTGTTGTCTCGGTCGCCGTACAATTAGCACGGCTTCCTCGCCAACTTTCCCGCGCCTCGTATTTCATCTGAATAAGTAAACCTTTGTATTAGTACCTCCTTTGTACTTTCCGTTTTGCTATACATTTACCACAATATTTTTTATGCAATATCGTTTTCACGCTCCAGCTTCTTACACGTCCTGCAAAGCTTTGACGTGCTATTAACTCGTAGCATGTCTTCTCCAATGGCCTCGCCACATTCTCCGCATACTCCGTATGTTCCTTTTTCTATTCGCTCAATAGCAAATTCAACTTCTGCCAATCGTCCACGCAACTCTTGTGCAGCAGATGATTGATTTTCCCATGCCTCAGATTCATCTGTTTCTTCTTCAAGCGAATCAACGTCGCTTCCAAAATCTTCTCCCTTTTCAAGGGTATCGATCTTTACTTCAAGCATTGCTTTTTCATCCTCAAGTTCATCTTTAATTGTTGCGAGTTGTTCTTTGTTCATATATACGTTATCCGATTAATTTAAATAATTGTGGGAATAATACGAAATATCCCAATAATCCTATTCCGACTATTCCAATAATAATACCGATTGTTACGAGTGCTACCTTTAGCGTTCCCGATGAACCCTGTGCGGGTGCTTGCGGTGCGCTTACTGGCGCTGCGGGTGTTTCAAACATTGCTTTCTCAGGCCCAGAATATGCAGGAGCCACGCCGGCTGTCGTTTGTTGCATTTCATCTTCTCTCTGTGATACAAATGATTCTTTTGCGCCCCCTGTTGGAACCTCACCTCCGCCCTCTTTAAATGCTTTCACATCCGACTCCATTGTACGAATATCTATTTCAAGCGCTGGCGGTTCGGGAATTTTTGATTCCTGCTTTCCTGGCTCTGTTGTTGGAATTGTTTGCATATCCATATGCTCTATTATACGGCAAAATGCTTAAAGACAAAAGAGTATGTGCTTCGTTCCATAAGCCCTCTATTCATATTGATTTTTTTACAGCGATGCGATAAGGTGTAAAGGCATTTTATTGCCCCCATCGTCTAGTGGTCAGGACAACAGGTTTTCATCCTGTAAAGCGGAGTCCGATTCTCCGTGGGGGCACATATATAAAAAGCCGCTTAATGCGGTTTTTTATATACCTACCCGGCATCTTCCATTTTCCCCAATTTTACCCCTATAATAGACACATATGAAACGATTTTTTGAGATTCTTCCTGCCATCCTGTCATGGTCTACTTTGATTGCAATCGCCTTCTTATCTTGGCTTACCCCCGTTGGTATGGCAATTTTTATCATCTTTTTTGATGTCTATTGGTTCTTAAAGACCCTGTACCTCTCAATCCATCTTCGCATCAGCTATAACAAAATGCAGGAAAATATGCAGATCAATTGGCTCGAAAAGCTAAAGAGTAATTCTACAACTGCCCAATGGCCAGAAATCTATCACTTAATTGTATTTCCTTTTTATAACGAGCCCTACGAGGTTATTAAAGAATCCTTTGATGCGTTAATTGGCATTAACTATCCGCTTGATAAATTCATCATCGCTATCGGCACAGAGGAAAGGGCTGGAGAAGAATCCATAGAGACACTCGATCGCATCGCTGCAGAATATTCTGATAAGTTTTTCAAACTTATTGCAACAGTACACCCGAGTAATTTACCGGGAGAAACCCCTGGAAAAGGTTCAAACGAAGCGTGGATTGCTCAACAAGCAAAGAACGAGATTATCGATCCACTGCACATTCCGTATGAACGTATCGTCGTTTCTTCGTTCGATATAGATACACAAATATTTCCTGAATATTTCGGCATTTTAACCTATACATTTCTTACAACCGAAGATAACCTTCACGCAAGCTATCTTCCGATCCCATTTTTCTTAAACAACATCTTTCAAGCCCCTGCGATTGCACGTGTTATTTCTTTTTCTGCATCCATCTATCATATGATGCAACAGGCACGCCCGCATCGACTCACAACATTTTCCTCGCACTCGATGCCTTTTAAAGCCCTCGCTGATGTAGGATTTTGGAAAAAAGACATTGTCAGTGAGGATTCCCAAATCTTTTGGCAATGTTACCTGCATTACAATGGCAACTACCGCGTTGTACCGCTTAACTACCCGATATCAATGGATTCTAATGTAGCACCTACATTTTGGAAGACACTGCTCAACCAATATAAACAACAGCGTCGTTGGGCATGGGGAGGAGTTGAGAATATTCCCTACCTCATGACTGGATTCATTAAAAATAAAAAAATTCCTTTCAAGAAACGATTTTCTTGGGCGTTCTTCTATATTGAAGGGTTTCATTCTTGGGCAACAAATGCGCTCATTATCTTTACCCTTTCTTGGTTGCCAATCATGCTTGGAGGTCCTGAGTTTCGTTTTTCTCTTATTTCCTATTCTCTCCCTAAGGTTACAAATATGATTATGAACCTTGCGGCTATTGGTATTGTTACCTCTGCGTTTCTTGGTATCGTCCTTTTACCGCCTAAGCCAGTTTGGTTCAAAAAATATCACTATGTTTGGTATGTATTGCAATGGGTATTCCTTCCATTAACCATGATTATCTTTGGATCAATTCCTGCATTGGATGCACAAACACGAGGTCTCTTTGGCGGAACGTTTCGTCTTGGTTTCTGGGTTACTCCAAAACACCGAGACACGACGAAATAAAAAATCCCACAAGGGATTTTTTATTTCGTCGTGCAATTTCAAATTTATAATTTTTAATTTCAAATTACTCCAAATGCACCTTATCATGAAATCGCGCTACGATTCCTTTTAGCTGTGCGTGCTGTTTCAACTCTGGATCTATTTTCAATACCCCTTCTGCGGCCCCACGAGCGCTTTTGACGAGCTTTATATCGTGCAATGAACGCATAGCCAAATCGGGCAATCCTGTTTGTGATTGACCCATAAATTCCCCAGGACCACGCAACGCAAGGTCTTTCTCGGCGAGTTCAAAACCGTTCCTCGCATGCACCAATGCTTCGAGTCTGTCTTTTGTCGGTTGTGACGATGAATCGGTAAATAATAAACAAAATGATTGATGCTCGCCTCTCCCTACACGCCCCTTGAATTGATAGAGTTGCGCCAACCCAAATCGTTCTGCGCCTTCGATCATCATAATCGTTGCGTTCGGAATATCTACGCCCACTTCAATTACTGAAGTCGCCACTAACACATCGATTGTGCCTTTTTTCATCCGCTGCATCACCTCAGCTTTTTCTGCTGGTTTTAGTTTCCCATGCAACATCTCCACACGCATGTCAGGAAAAATCTTCTTGGACAATTTATCGTATTCTTCCTTAACTGTTTTCGTTTCCGCGGCAAACCAATTTTTCCCCTTCCCGTCTTCATCTTCATTTTTTTCTATACGCGGACAGATAACAAATATCTGCCGTCCTTTCTTTACCTGCCCACGAATAAACGCATACGCGTCGGTACGGCTCGCAGGGGGCACAATCTTTGTCATAATCGCCTTTCGCCCTTTCGGTAATTCTTCGATAATTGAAACGTCGAGATCGCCAAACAACGTGAGTGATAATGTACGCGGAATCGGCGTTGCGGACATGGATAAGAAGTGTGGCAAGTATTCCCCATTTCCCTTTTTATGCCCTGCGAGTGCCTGACGCTGCTTCACACCAAAACGATGTTGCTCATCGATTACTACAAGACCTAGCTCATCAAACGTAACCCCTTTCTGTATTAATGCGTGTGTACCAATAGCGATTTTTATTTCGCCGGTTGCGAGCTTTTTAATTACATCCGCTTTTTTCATCTCACTCTCCAACCCTTCTCCAAAAAATACCCTTGCGCCCGATGCGGTTAATAGTGCAACTCCTTTTTCAAAATTCCCGAATATTTTTTTAAACGTATGGTAGTGCTGTGTTGCAAGAATTTCTGTCGGTGCCATAAAAGAAGCTTGTTTTCCCGCTTCAGCAATAATAATTGCCGAGAGTACTGCGACGATTGTTTTTCCTGAGCCTACATCCCCTTGTAGTAGACGATTCATGGGGTGCGGGCGTGCTATATCATTCATAATCTCACGCATCACCTGTGCCTGTGCCTCTGTTAATTCAAATGGCAACTGTTTAAGTAGCTCGCTGAATTTTTCTTCTTCCATTTCGCATGCATATGCATTCTCTTTCGCAAGTCGCAGCCGTTCGAGCATGTTTACTAATTGGAGGTAAAAAATATCTTCGAATGCTATTCTTCGCCGTGCGCGGGTTACGTCTTCCATTGTCTCCGGAAAATGAATCCCTCGAAGTGCATCGTTAATGTCCATAACAGCAGCACGTTCAAGCATACTCGCTGGCAAGGTTTCAGGGACTCGATCAATGGCATCGAGTAATGGTTTTATCAAAAACCGCAGCCCTTTTGAAGTGACTCCTTTTGTTTCCGGATACATCGGTACAAGCCTCCCTGTATGCTTACATGCCTCTATTTCTTCGCGATAATCCGCTGCGTTTTCTATAAATTGCTCATCGTCTTCTGAAAACCCTACGATTTCATATGATGGGTGTGAAAACCCTATTCCCGCTTTTCCATCGCTCACTTTTCCGGCAAGATTAATTACCATCCCTTTTTTAAGCATAGCCACAAGAAACTTTTGATTGAACCACGTAGCGCGCACGCTCCCTGTCGCGTCTGCAACAGTAGCTTGAATGATAAACATCTTTTTCCTAAATGATCGGAGTATTTTTATCTCTTGGATTACCCCTTGGATTGTTGCTGGTTCTCCAGGTATTAAATCAACAATATTTGCGATGTTCGAAAAGTCCTCATACCGAGATGGAAAATGCCACAGTAAATCTTTTACTGTTTTTAAACCCAATTTTTGCAATCGGACAGCAAATGCAGGGCCAATGCCTTTCACATATCGTAATTCGGTTTCCAGTTGTGTTCCCTGCGTCATATTTTCTTATTGTACGAGATATCTCCTTGAAGCGCTATTGCTACCTCTATAACAACATACTCACGGCGTTAGCCGTGAGTATTTTGTACTTTTTGTGCCCCTGTGTGGCACCCTCTTCGCACGATAGCATAACATGCTATCGTGCTCGGGGGCAGGCCCAATCTCACTGTGTCTGCGACGTTCGATTCCACGCAGGGGCAAAGAAAAAAGAGTGGCTTTGAAGCCACTCCTTTTTCTTTTTGTGCCCCTGTGTGGAATCGAACCACAATTTTAACTTCCGCAAAGTCATGTCCTATCCATTGAACGACAAGGGCTTTTATTGCAACTTTCCTACTATACCCATAGGGCTCATTTTTTGCAACCCTCTAGTGCCTCCCTATTACCAGCAGGCACTAGCGTGCAAATCTCCTATCAAAAACCGAGTGATCGTTCGAGCGTTTCGAGTAGTGAAACTTCTATTTCTCCATGCTTTATTTTTCCATCCAATACCTCCCGTATTTCTTCTTCGTATTCTACGGGGATAAATATTTTTACGTAATGGTGTACCTTCGATTTTGTTTGTAGCACCAATTCAGCATATTCATCTGAAAATTCGTGCACATCGTACAGCGTAATATCTTTGTACTTATATGTTTTATGTCCTTCAATAGTGACACCCACTTCGTCAATCGTAAACTCCCACATTTTAGGCTTCTCACCCGCAAACATAAACACGGCCAATTCAGCAATCATGACAAAGACTGCGAACAAAAAGTTTTTTTGCCACAACGCGATCGCAATCAACACAATGGCAATAGCCATACTTACCCAATACCATGTTGTGCTTTTTTCAACGTATTCTATTTCCGGAGCTTCCCACATAATCACGCCTTCTTCTTCGTATATTTCTTCTTGCACATCTTCGACGATTTCTGGTTCATTATGCGTATCTCCAGTAGTCACATCTTCTGCGACTTCCTCATGATATTCTTCCGCAGCAATTTCTTCATCGGATTTTTTGAAAAGCATTGAGTTTTCGTTTTCCATGAGTTTATTATACCGCAAAGAACGCAAAAAAACATCAATACCAATTCTCCCTATCCTTTTTTATAAAAATAATACACCCCGCAAGAGTGTATTATTTTTATTTGAGGAGGCGAGAGGATTCGAACCTCCGATGCCTTGCGGCATACTTGTTTTCAAGACAAGCCGTTTCAACCACTCACGCACGCCTCCCTCTTTTATATATATTGCTTTTTAAGTTGGCTTAAGACAAGCCGTTTTAACCCCTGCCTGCCGGCAGGCAGGACTCACGCACGCCTCCCAATTATTGTTTTCCACTGAACTGCATAACTCAGCAGAGTGGACCTTACCGGGATCGAACCGGTCACCTCTTCCATGCCATGGAAGCGCTCTACCAGATGAGCTAAAGGCCCTCACATCACTGACAAAATCAATCTTATCTAAAAAATACCTAATTGGCAAGAATTAGATGGACCAAACAAAAACCGCCAATCCTTGCGAACTGGCGGCTTCTGCCAAATATTGTGGACCTTACCGGGCTCGAACCGGTCACCTCTACATTGCAAATGTAGCGCTCTACCAGATGAGCTAAAGGCCCTGATAGTTTTTCTATTCTATAAAACTTTTTAGAAACTTGCAACAGCAACTTAAACAATATAATCTATGTAAATGCCCGTTGCAAGAGGGCGTATCCCAGCCTTGCCTTCGTAGTTCAATGGATAGAACAAATCCGTCCTAAGGATAAAATGGGGGTTCGATTCCCTCCGAGGGCACAATTTCTTGAAAAGCATAGGTGTTTCTGCTATCTTCTATAGGTATCTTTATTGCGACATAGTCCTCATCGTTCAACGGATAGGACACAAGGTTCCGAACTTTGTAATGGAGGTTCGATTCCTCCTGAGGGCACAATTTATATAAGGAGGCGTGCCAGAGCGGTTGAATGGGACGCACTCGAAATGCGTTATACTGGTCAAACAGTATCGGAGGTTCGAATCCTCTCGCCTCCTCAAATATATTAGGACACCCGCCAAGGGTGTTTTGATATATCGGGCGAGTGGATGAGAAGTTTACCCTGAACATTTCGGCGAGCTCAATGCGAGCCTCTGCCGAAGGGAATCCTCTCGCCTCCTCAAAAATACAGTAATGCGCCCCACAAGAGTGCGTTGTTGTATATACTTTTATTAAAATAAAGGCCCCAGCAGATTATGCCGGGGGCTTAGGTTGCATACGAACGTTTCGTTTCAATCAAGAGCAAGTCTCGCCTTAACGATTTCGACAAGTTCTTGCCATGAAAGACCACTCCCCATTTCTCTCGACGATCCGCCGATAATTGTCGACCCGCTCCATCCATTTACTCGGGTAAGTCCTTCAGCGAGATTAAAATCATCGTAAAGCGTTTGAATTGGGAATGGTATATATTGCGATCTTCTTCCGATGGTATAAACATGTCGCCCATCCGTTCTTTGAGCAACCACGCTTATGAATGCGTTCATGCCTTTCCCGTAAAGGTGGTAGCGCGCTTCATTCCCCCCGATTTCGTTCACAATTTTAAATATCGGCGAGTCGTACAGTATTTCGTGACGAGTGTCGAGTGTTTTTCCTCCGGCCTGGCCCATAAGAAGCATGTCTAATCTTTTCATGACCGCCTCTATATTATCCCGAAGCATGTTTTCATCTGCTTGCGATAGCTTTCCCGTTTTCCGCAAATCGGTATACGGTTCGAAAATCCAGCAATGTTGCCTGACAATCTCCTCGTCGAGATTTATCGGATATGCACCGCCCGTTATATCCCACTTATTAGTAAGATCGAGCAAGCGGTTGATGTGCGGTAGGCTTTGCACTCCCTCAAAAAGCTTATAGTTATTAAGAAGCCAAACAGCCATAGCCGTGTCCTGATCCGTGTCGTTAATAAACACGTTTAAACAAGGCATCCCATTTTCACGGAAAGATTCCATGAGCCCGCCTTTGATGGCCATGTAGGCCTGCATGCATGTACTCATGGTCGCATCCCTGTTGACACCATCGTGGTGATCAAAATTTGCATGCATTGTACGTTCGTCAAATCGAGGACCTCCTGAAACCACTCCATCAAGCGCGACGGAATTACGAGGTGTCATCGCTACGAACTCTTCCCATGACATAGTTCTTCTTGGCAAAATACTCAGGGTCATTCCTTTTTTCATTACACTCTCCTCTAGGTTGTTTATTTATTTTTTAAGTTCTTCTTTTTCCTTTATACAATTTATCTATTAATTCTGTCAAATTTAATGTGGCTACACTATAATTCATAGTCTTGACGCTTATCTTTTTTTATTCACAAAACGACGCCAATAGGGCGTCGTTTTGTGTTTCGCTATATTAATTATCTTTGTGAGTGCGCTGCAATACAACAAAGTCTGACCCTCGCTTAAAAACTTCCCAGCCTTCCTCTTCTAATTCCTTTATTCTACTTTCCAAATTAACCATACTGCTCCTCAGCGTTTTCATATCATTCCCCTCTTGATTAATAACTGTCTCCTCGCCTGGCCTGTTTTGCACCGCATGCCATGGTTCAAAGGCATTCATCATTGGTCTATCTTTTGATTCGAATGATTCGTTCATATAGTTAGTGTATACCATATTTCCATTTTCTCGTCCACGGAGGCAAAGAAAAAAGAACGGCGTCCGCCGTTCTTTTTTCTTTACGTGCCCTCACGGAGAATCGAACTCCGGTTTATAGGATGAGAACCTATTGTCCTAACCACTAGACGATGAGGGCAAATCGAGTACCGTATTATGGTACCCGAAAACGCAGGAAATGCAAGATTACTGATACTGGATTCCCGCCTGCGCGGGAATGACAGTGCAAGAGCCTGGATCTTATGCTAGGTTTTGAATCTCGTCGACCACTCGATCAAGCCCTATCGCTCGTGATGCTTTTACCAATACAATATCTCCCTTTTGGATTGTGTTTTGCACTTCTTGCAACACTTCTTCAGCAACATCAAAAACATGTACATGCGCCTTTGTCATACCATTTTTAATTGCAGCTTCGGCAATTAATTTACCCCGTGGCCCTACGGTAAATAACTCATCGACAACGCCTGCGGCCATTTTCCCAATGCTTTCATGCGCTTCCACACTCAACTTACCCAGTTCAAGCATATCGCCTAATACCGCTATTCTACGCACCGCGGTGAGCCCTTCTAGGGTCGTAAGCGCTTCTCGAACAGAAAGTGGTGCTGCGTTATAGCTATCATCAATGATCCACGATTCTTTAATACCCTCCACTACATTCATTCTTCGTTTTGCAGGAATATAATAGCGCTCTACGAGTTCTGCGATTTCAACCAAATTCAAGCCAAACGCAATACCGACTGCAAATGCACCCGCAATGCTATATGCTTGTGCTCGCCCAAATACATTCTTTACCGTTACTGGCACAAAGCTTCCCTCGTGCTCAATCTTAAACGTTATTCCTTCTGGCCTTCCGTCTATCGAATGATTTTCGAAGTTTGTTATACGCACATCGGCATCTTCACTGAATCCAAATGTCTTAACGCGTGCTCGCGTTCGTTCTCGCATTGCGAGCACTAGCGCATCATCATGATTTAATATCGCCCACCCACCCACAGGAAGCGATTCGACAAGCCTTCCTTTTTCTCGCGCTACTGCTTCGGTGTCTGGATAATATTCTCCATGCGAAGGCATTTCTCCAATCGCTGTAACTACGCCAATCTTAGGGCGTGCCAATGTAAGAAGATACTTAATATCCCCTGGCCTATCTGCACCGTATTCCAATACCAACACCTGCGGATATCTCTTTTTATGCGTAACTATACTACTTGCTGTTGCGCGTAATAAAACACGTGTCCAAAACATTGCCTTTTCTATACGCCTTGTACCCGCTGGCGTATCACGACTGATTAATGCTAAGTCGCCATCGCTCCACTCGCCGATAACGGTAAGGGGGGTTCCAATTTCATTGTTAAAATTCCCTTTTGACCTCCGTACGCGCCACCGTTCTTTCTCACTAAGACTCGACTCTCCTTTATTTGAAAGTACTGCGAAAATAGCGTCTTTTGTTGACGTCTTTCCCACACTCCCCGTAATCGCAACAACCTCTGGTCTATAATTCCAGATGATAATGCGGGCATATTTTCGTAACAGTTTTTTCAATATATGAGTCATTTTTTTTATCGTGCGTTTTCTGGCTTATCAGGAGCTATATTATAATAGTTCAAGATGAATTGCGAGAGCTCCTTAAATGCAGGAACAACTGTCTGCCCTGCGAGGGGCGAACCCTTTGGTCGTTCTATTTTAATAAGAATAACGAACTTCGGATCATATGCGGGGGCGAACCCTTCGTATGTGTTTACTACATCGTCACTATATCCCCTTCCTCCGAAATTTGGCACATATGCCGTACCTGTTTTCCCTGCAACTTGATAGTTGGGTATTTCGGCTAACTTATTCACATACACAGCACTCACCATCATATCCGTAACTGTTCTTGCTGTGTCATTACTTACCACTCTTCGCACCTCGGTTGGCTGTTCATCTGCCGTAATGATTGGCTTCATCAGTACTCCGTGATTTGCGATTGCCGAAATTGCACTCAACATTTTAATTGGCGTGATTGCGATACCCTGCCCAAATGCAGCAGTTGCATAGTTCACATCTTTTCCTTCTCGCAATGCAGTTAAATTGCCATCGCGCTCTCCTGGCAATGCAATGCCTGTTGGTTCTCCGAATGTGTACTTGTTAATGAAATAATCTTTAAAAATCTCATTACCCATTGTCCGCTGCGCAAAAACCGTGCCCACGTTCAATGAATGCTCGATGACTTCTCGCATTGTTGTGTGTCCATACGCCTTCAAGTCCCAATTCTTGATTGTTCGTTTGTTTAACGTAATCGAACCTGTGTCGTTATACGATGTTTCCGTAGTTATCTTACCGGTATCGATACCTGCAGACATGGTAATCGGCTTCATAACCGACCCTGGCTCATACACTGATTGCACAGCCTGGTTAATAAACACCTTCATTTCGGCGTCCTGATAATTATTCGGGTCAAACGTTGGATAATTACCCATCGCAAGAATCTTTCCCGTCTTTGGCTCTTGCACGATTACCGTAGCACTTTCTGCCCCCCATGTTTCTACCAATTTTTTAATAATCTCTTCACCTTGTGCTTGAATGTTTCTATCTATCGTCAATACGATTTCTTTTCCATCTTTTGGATATTCAACGCGATCACCTTTTACTTTTCCTACCGTCCCTGCTAACTCGCTGTTAAACTGCTTTTCGATTCCGTAGCGGCCTCGCTCGCCTGTTCCGCTTTCTTTTTCACTATCGCTTGTAGGGCTTACGTAGCCTAATACATGGCTTGCCAATGATCCAAGTGGGTAATATCGTCCGATTTCTTTTGTTATATAAATACCACGAATGCCAAGCTTTTTAATGGCGTTGGCTTCTTCTTGCGATGCTTTAAATTTAAGCAGTTCATACTGATCGTTACTCTTTGAAAGCATCCTTTTCACCTCTGGCTGCGATAAATCCAATATTTTACTAATATTTAACGCAACGACATCGGGATCGGCAACCTCTTTTGGCACTGCATAAATAAGATTAAATTCCTTGTTCAATACAGCTGCAATGCGATTACCATTCTTGTCGGTCATATATACAGCTCCGCGATTTGGCTGCAATACTCCGGATGCAATTTGCTGTGATTCAGCCTGTGCTTCGTAAAATGCATTCTTGTTGAACTGCAAATTATAGAGCTGAAAAACAAGCGCTAAATAGACTATTCCGAAAGATGCAATTAACGATCGTATGCGCCACTTCATTTCATTTCAAGATACTATAATTTTTTTACCCAACGATTTTTAATTGTAACCGATAATATGAAAAATCTGAAATTTTTTTACTGCTCTCTTATAAATTAATGCTTACTTCTTGCCGTCGTACGTAATTTGGATTTTTTTCTATTACTAATCCATTACTTGTTGCAAACGCTTGTATCTTCTGTGTGTCAGTTAATGCATATAATGCACTCTTTAATTCTGCGTTCTTTACTTCGATACTGCGCAAATCATCTCTGCGCTGCGTCATTTCGTGGCTATTGTTAACAACTTGATTGTAGAAAAATACTCCGCTTACGGCAGCGCATCCAGCGCCAATCGCTAGCCCAATAGCCCATCTTCGTAGCAATTCGCCATCCTTTTTTTGTCGAATGATTGTCATAGTAATAGAGAATTTAGATTATATGATTACGAAACAGTTATTTCGAAGCAACGCATTTTTGCAGAGCGCGATCGTGGATTTTGTTTTATCTCTTCTTCGGTTGCCGTAATTGGTTTTTTAGTGATAATTTTCCCTATCTTTTCCTTTTCTTTTTCTCTGAACCGTGTTTTTACAATTCTGTCTTCTAATGAGTGGAACGAGATGATTACAATGCGTCCTCCTGGTTTTATTATTTCTTCACACTCTGTGAGTATTTTTTCTAGATTATCTAATTCCTTATTTACATAGATGCGCAAAGCCTGGAATGCGCGAGTAGCGGGGTGAATTCTTCCTTTTTCGTATCCCCTTCCTACTGCTGCCAATATCACATCGGCAAGCTCTTTTGTTGTTTCTATTTTCTTCTTCTTTCTCTGTTCGACGATATGTTTTGCCATTCGCCTCGACATACGCTCCTCTCCGTATTGATAAATCACATCAGCAAGGTCTTTTTCAGAAAGACCGTTGACCACATCTGCTGCAGTTGGCATGCCGCCAGTTAAGTCATACCGCATATCTAACGGTTCATCTTTTTGAAAACTCATCCCTCGTTCATCTTCTAACTGTACTGACGAAAATCCGAGGTCAAGCAACAAGCCATCTGCTTTCGGTAATGCGAGGCGCTGCATCACTTCTTTCACATCTGCGTAGTTTGCATGCTCCAACATTATCTTTCCATTCGTCTTTTTAAACTTTTCTCGTAGTCGCTCTACCATTCCCTTGTCCCAATCCAATCCAAGAAACATTCCGCTCTTCCCAATTTTTTCAATCACCGCAGCCGCATGCCCTCCCCCATCAGTCGTACCATCGATGAAAAACTGTCCCGGCTTTGGGTCAAGTAATTCCAGTGTTTCATTGAATAGAACGGAGATGTGTGCCATCGATAGAGGTAGCGTTACGGGGTGTGTAAGTATTTTTGTTATATTCCGAGATCAGAGAGTTTTTCAGCTATTTCATCAGAAGATGCTTCTGTTTTTTCTTTATATTCTTTCCATTGTGCGCTATCCCAAATTTCAATTCGATTATACAACCCGGTTACTACGACCTCTTTAGAAAGGCCTGCGTACGTTCGAAGATAATCCGGAACTAATATTCTGCCCTGCTTATCTATTTCAACATCCATTGCACCTGCAAGCATGAGTCGAGTAAATGCTCGAGAGTTTGCTTGTGTAAGCGGGAGTGAAACAATTTTCTCCGCAAGTTTTGCCCATTCATCAGCACTAAATACAAACAAACACTTATCAAGGCCACGCGTTATAATCGCTTCTCCAGAAAGTTTCGTACGAAATTTAGCGGGCAATGCCATGCGTCCTTTTTCGTCTAGGTTGTGTGCAAATTCGCCGATAAACATATGAGTGAGCTATGCAGATAAGAAGTGTGAGATAACTATTTTCTATATTCTCCCCACTTTTCACCACTTTCCTCCATTCTACTCTATTTGCGATATCTATGCAACAAAAAAACCGTCAATCAATGGGTGGCAGCTTTAAAATAATACAATGTCTATGCGGTTATTTTTATAATTACAAAAAGTTATCCACTTTTTATTTTTCCGTCAGTAGATCCAACTCAATGTCCAGATCGTCCATTCGTTCCTTCAATAACTTTTTTACATCGCCAACCGCTTTTTTATACACATCATCCCCTATTGTTTGTAAAAAGAAATCCAGTATTTCTCCTGCAGCGATGATGCCAATTTCTTCATCGCGCTCGTCTTGAAAAAAAGCGGTGATCGCCTTTAATGCGTCCATGCGCTTCTCTTCCGTTACAAAATCAAATTTTTGGCTTCTTTTTTTCGTCATACTCTTCTAATGATGAAACACTCACCATTGAATGAGGTGCGAGACACTGGGGAATTGATGAGGAAGCTGTATTTAATAATACAGCGACCGAATCAATGGGGCCCCACCATGTAAAGTCCGCCCGAAGCGGACCACGTGGCAAGTAACGAAGCAGTTCGCAAAACCTATGCGTTTTATCTTGTTTTGAATGCTTCTTTTGGAGAAAGTGTCGTCGACCTATGCGCTGGCCAGAACCCTGCAATTAATCCAATCATAGAGGACAAGATGAGTGTCGTAATAACGAACCATATTGGGGTAATAAACAATCGTATAGGGGCGCCTCCAAGGCGTTGCGCGAGAATGCTTAAAATAAAGTTTACCGTCTCTCCCGCCGCAATACCCAACGCAACACCCCCTAGCCCGCCTGATAATCCCATCAATAATGATTCCATGAGGAATAGGTTTTTAACATCACGGTCTGTAGCACCTAATGACTTCATAATACCCACCTCGTAAATACGTTCCAAAAATCCTACGATCATTGTGTTGAACATACCGATTGCCGATACGATAAGTGCAGCAATACCAAAAACACCAAGAATAGTTGTAATGATGTTCATAACCTTCTTTGCTTGGTTCACAAGGTCCACGCGAGCTGAAATAATAAACCCTTGTTCAATCAGCTCATCGCGCAATGATTCAACTGCATCAATGTTTGTTGCCTTTAACAACACTTCCTTGTAGAACGGTGGCTTTTGATCAACCGCAGAAGCAGACACAAAAGCAAACGGGGCTTGCGTATCATCGTTAATAATTCCAACGAGCTTGATTGGTTCTCTTAAAATTACCTCCTGTCCAGCTCCTTCTTGATCATTCAACCCTTGGTAGGTCAGCTTTAGCCCAAGCTCTTTCCCTATTGAGCTTTGATCGGGCACAAGGTTGAGCAGCTTTGCGGCTTGACTCGAAAGCACAATCCCCTTTTCATCTTCCTTAAATGCTTTCCCCGTGTCCGGCATAAGTCCAGACAATCGAAAATAACTTGGGCTGATTATCTTTGCCACAACCAACCCAGTAGCTCCTTCGATTTTAATTTCTGCAGGAAACTCTGCCATCGTACTAACCTCGCCTACGTTTGGCATTTTAGTAATCGATTCGATTGTTGCCGGGTTAATATTCAATTCGCTCTCCGCTGGATAGCTTACCCCGAGCGCCATAAGAGAATCCTCTGTTGTTACCAATTTACCAATCAAAATAAATTGCAAACCATATCCCATAGAAATCAAAAACATAACCGTTCCGATGCCCACAGACATACCCATGATCGTCAAAAAAGTTCGAACTGGTTTCGTTTTAAATACTCGGAATGATAGCCGAAAAAGATCTGTTACCGATAAATGATTTCTTGTTTCTTCCATATGCTCCAATAGTTATTACAGCTTTATTGCTTTTGTCACTGCATCACTCCCTGCCAAGATTGACTCCAGCTTTTCTGACATCTGGCTTGAAGCACGCATCGAGAGTCCTATCCCGAAATTTTTCTTTGATAAATTCAACACCTGCGCAACGTTATGTGCAGTAATGATATTACGTAATCGTTCAGTAATTATTTCATCCAATCGTAACTGTTGCTGCTCATCTATCTTTCCTCTATATTCCCCCAAAAGCCATCGTCGAATTTTTTGCGCTTCTTCAACGAGCGGTGACTCGGGATTTTTCTCAAGCATTGCATATACCTGCTCTACGGTATGTCGCTGTTCCATAATACCTTCAATGATAAAGCTTATCTTGGCAGCCTTCCCCTTCCATAAGCCCACCCCTCCTCTGCGATAGGATCGATCCAAAACTTCTTGAAATACATCACCGTCGATATGGTCAGTCAATCGCTGTAGCAAAAAGAACTCAAAGCGCTTTACTTCGTCACTTGAATACCCGCGCAATAATAAATTGGATAACGACTTTGCCATAACCTGCCCTGGCTCCATATTAGGATTGAGCTGATTATACATCAATTTAGAAACCGCTTGCGCAATATCGCCCTGTTCTTTTGGCTCTTCAACGCGCAACAAAACACCGTCTTTCATGTAGAAGATTTTACGCGCATCTCGCAAGCTCCACGCTTCATGCGTTACCATAATAATAGTTCTTCCATCCTTGACGTTTAACTCTTTCATGAACTCGAGCACCTTGTTTGCATTCTCAGAATCAAGGTTTCCTAATGGCTCATCACAAATAATAATCGGCGGGTTATTTGCCAATGCACGCGCAATACCTACACGCTGCTGCTGCCCCCCTGAAAGCTCTGCGGGTAATCGATTTGCGTATGGCGCAATATTTAAGCGCTCGAGCAATTTCATTCCTTCAGTTCTGCGTCGTTCAAGTGAAATACCTAAAAATGCCATTGGCAAAGAAACGTTATCGAGCACAGAAATTGATGGGATAAGGTTGAACTGTTGGAACACAATTCCAACTCCGATTTGGCGGAATACTGCGAGCTCTCGCTTAGAAAACTGAGCAATGTCTCTTCCGTTTACCAAAACTTTTCCGCTTGTTACTCGTTCTGATTCCATACCGCTCAATACGTACAAAACAGTTGTTTTGCCACACCCAGACGGACCAAAAAATGCGCAGTATTCGCCTTTATTTATCTCAAGACTGACGTTCCGTAAAGCCCAGACCTCTGTAGGCTTTCCTTGGTCGTAGTAAAGATTTATCCCCTCCAATTTTATGATTGGCTCCATAAATACTTATTTAGAATACTGATATACCGAGCTATCTTGCTTTGCTAAGCTATCGAATATTTTAATTAAATCTTGTGGCAAGTGCTCTTCTTTTGCCAAATACATATCAGCGCCATTTTTCTTTGCCTCTTCAATGTCTTTTTTATCAGTGTACCCCGAAAAAACAATCACTTTAATGTGCTTTAGATTCGGGTCTGCTTTTATTGTTCGCAAAATACTCATCCCCGCTTCGGAGGTTGTCATTTCTTTACCATCCTTCTTAAACGGCATTACAAGATCTAAAAATACGACGTTGATATTCTTTGTTGAGTCGCGTAGAATAGCCCATGCTTCATCAACACCCGGCGCAACTTCCAAATGAAATTGTCCTTCAAGGCCATGTAGCCAAAATATATCCTTGAAAAAAATTCTAATGACCTCGTTATCGTCAACGAGGAGAATGTTTATTTTATCCATAAATAATATACGTATGTCACTATTCCTTTTAAGTATACACTAAAATGGCGTTATTGAACAATGCATAACTCTTCTTACTCCCATTGAAAACAAATGCGAATGGTCTATACTAAAATATCGTTTACATGGACTCATAGCTCAGCTGGTTAGAGCGTTCGATTCACATTCGAGAGGTCACAGGTTCGAATCCTGTTGGGTCCACCCGTATTAGAGATGGGAGGTTTGAGATAAGAGATGTGAGACGGAAAATTCGACGGGACTCATTATTTCTCTTGGTTCGAATCCAGTAGCGACACTAGTTTTTCATAAGGCTATTAAATTTTGCATAAGTAAGCTAATGTATAAAATATGATACATGTAGAATTTATCACTCCATCTTCTTTAAATTGGAATACTTTGGGTAGCCAAATATACAACATAGAGGTGAGCATCTTTGGCGAGGAGTCGCTTAGTGAAGAAATGATGAGAGATGACATAAATGACCCCGAGGTTACTTTGGTTTTGTTAAAAAAGGATGAATCTATTGTCGGATTTACCTATGCACTTCCTGAAAGCGGTGGAGTTGCCCGTATCGTTGATACGGTAATTATAAAGGAGCGCCAGAGCAAAGGTCTTATTTCTATGCTCATGACATGCCTAGAGACAGAATTGCGCAAGAAAGGCTATGAGTATGTCACAAGAGATGCGATGGTTGATAATGGGTATGCGGATAAAATCACGAGAAATTATAGCTCTCGGATTATTGAGACGAGGGACTTTATTGGAGAATGGGGTAAGCAAAGGTATTTCAAAATTCGCATTTAACTAATGGCTAGTTAGCCCCACTTCCAGAAGTCGTCAAAAAGGTTCCAACATCGTCCCATAGCGCCGACTAAAAAACAACCCACGCAAGTGGGTTGTTTCTTGTATTAAATTAATATATTCAGATAAAGTGCGAGGCACGGGAATATCAATGAGGAAGCTGTGCAGAAGTACTGCGACCGAATTGATAGGGGCCCGTAACGATGCAATTTGCTGAATATATTATATTTAAATTTATTTCAACTCTACTACTGCACCTACATCTTCCAACTGCTTCTTCAAGGCTTCGGCATCTTCCTTCTTCATGCCTTCCTTTACTGCCTTTGGAGCTGCGTCTACGATATCCTTTGCTTCCTTAAGACCCAATCCGGTTACTTCTTTTACAACCTTGATTACGTTGATCTTCTGGTCGCCTGCTTCTTTCAAGATAACGTCATATGCAGACTTCTCTTCCTCTTCAGCTGCTCCTGCTGCTGCGCCTGAACCTGCTGGCATTGATGCTGATACGCCAAACTTTTCTTCCAATACTTTGACCAATTCCGCCAATTCAACAACGGTCATTGACTCAATCTTTTCGATGATGTCTTTAAACTTTTCCATAAAAATAAATTAATTAATTATTCTACCCCTAAGATGCACATATTTTAATGGAGTGCGAGGCATGGGAATATCGATGAGGAAGCTGTACAAGAAGTACTGCGCCGAATCGATAGGGGCCCATAACGAAGCAATCCGCAAAATATACAATCTTACTTCGAACCCATTTCTGCTTTTTGACTAAGTACATACATAAACATACGAATCGGTGCGGCAAGCATACCAACGACCTGTCCAATAAGAACTTCTCGTGATGGCAACTGACCAATCTGCTTCGTTGTTTTTGCATCCATGAATACCTTCCCTTCCATGTCATATGCTCCATAGATATCACATCCTTTCTTTTCCTTCGATTTGAAGAATTTATAGACAGGGGCTGCAACATCGGAGATATTTGCTGAAGAAAAGATTGTTGCGAGCTGTGTTTCGAATTGTTCTGGGTTGATATCAACTCCTGCCTTTTCGAGAGACACGCGCAACAGCTTTTTGTTCACAACTCGTACGGTTGATCCGAGGGGACGCAAGGTCTTTTTCAATTCCTTGATATCTTCCACGCCAGTTCCAGAGAAGTTGATGAACATTAGATTCTTGCTATTCTTTAGCAATTCTTGCGTTTCCGCAATGATTACTTTCTTTTGATCTCTTGTTTTCATTGTATTCTGCTTTTTGGTTTTTTAACTTCTCGACCTTTCATACCGTTTCTATATTCCTTCGGTTTTACTCAGGATAAATAAAAAACGGCATACCGCCGCAGAATCGTCCTAAATTAGGAGTTTCCTCGGTAGGGTTTACTCGGTTGAGGCCAGCCCATTTACAATGGGCTGGATCCTCGCTGTTGCAACCGATCGCTTCGCTTTCGGGCAACGCCGGGACCTACTGTCTACGGTATTGGCTCTATAATAGTTTAATGCTGTTCTTTTGTCAACAAAAAAGGGCCTCTTGCGAGGCCCTTTGGGAATATCTCCCGTGTTTCATAATTACCAGAAGGAAATGATTCCCTCCACGATCGGCTGGATTTTTCCCCTAACCGCAAGTTGATCGGCATGAGAGATAGTCTCCACGTTTACCGATGTTGACTTCCCCTCCCGTTTATATTTCCCGACCTTATACCCCGGAACCACTGCGTAGGGATTCCTGCTCCCCCCAGGATGCGCCTGCATGAACACAACCGTTCTTCCATCATGGAGAATCTCTTGAAGCGATCCCCAATTCACGCTTATGTTTCCTTCGAGACTTCTTCCGGTGGTGTGGCGCAATTTCCGATTCGCCATGCGTCTCTCCTTCTTGTTATCGAATTTTTAGTGCTGATTATATTAAACACTATTTTTAATATTTGTCAACTTATTCTTCAGCCCTCCCAGCCTCTTCTTTCTTTCTTCTTTTCTTAATCACAACTCCCAAATCCCTGGCAACTGATACGATTGCGGCCTCCCCTTCTTTTGAAACTGTCCATGCAAATACCAGTGTCTCTTTTGGTTTATTTTCTGTAATTTCCATAACTTGCGCTATGGTCATTTTTTTTACATACCCTTTCCCTCTATATTCCGGTTTCGTAAATGCGGCAAATAGATAGAGCGCGTCGTGCGTGTTGCTGTACTCAGTTTTATCAAGTAATTCTTGTTCCGTTATTCGCCGCTCGATAAAATCATTTGCCAATTCTTTTGACGTCGGGATTACAACTGTCCATGCAATCAGCTCTCCCTGCTCATTTACCGCAAACTTATACGCCGAAGGATGCAACGAAGAAATCTTCTCATAATTTTCGCGTGTTGCTTTAATCTCTGTGGGGTCATTAAACTGCGCAAAAAATTCGCCTCCTACCTTTAGCACTTCTTCAATATATTTTTCTTTTATAATTTCATTCATATCGTTCGTTCAATTCGCTTAGAATTTCCGCTGGCAATGGTTCACCTATTTTTGTTTTCCCTGGATATCTCCACGCAGAAATAACTCTTCGCTCGCTTGGCGTCTCCACAATCATAACCCATATTTCTTGATTCCAATCTTCTGTTCCTTTCCCTGTATTTGTCATCGATACTGGTTGCATCAATGCAATTGTGTTTTCCGCAATGCCCTCTTCTATACGCCGCGGTGTATGTAAAACACGCCGCACTCGTCCTTCGGACAATCGGTAATATTGCATCTTCATCTTTGCGTGACTAGTCCACTTCAGTGGTTTTATTTTTTTGATTGCAAACATATTTTTTTCTACAACGATAAGGACGGAAATGAAATCTTTTGCTATAATTATAGCAAATCACATGCCGTTTATCGGCATCTTCGTGTATACACCTAATTCATTATTGCATCTTTTACTCACCTTATGAATCTATCAAAATTCTTCGCTTCCGCACAATACGTTCTCCTCGCAATTATTCTTTCGGTTTCGTTTCTCTTGATGTATGATTCGTCACAAAAGGAGGCTGCGATTATGGACGAGCTTGCGCATATTCCTGCGGGATATGGGTATGTAAGTGAACTTGATGCGCGTCTTAATCCAGAGCATCCGCCATTAGTCAAAATAGCGGCTGCGTTACCCCTATTATTCCTCGACCTTAACTTTCCTACCGATAGTACTGCATGGAAAGATGATGTAAACGGACAATGGGTCATGGGGTCGCAATTTCTCTATGAATCCGGCAATGATGCGGATAGAATTCTTGCAGTATCGCGCCTTGGACCAATAATACTCATGCTTCTTCTCTCTTTGCTCGTGTTCGTATGGTCACGCTCATTGATGGGTTCTTGGTGGGCGCTTCTTCCAACCACGCTCACTGCGTTTTCTCCGTCCATGCTTGCCCATGGGCACTATGTCACCACCGATGTTGGCGCATCACTTGGTTTTATTTTGGCGATCTACTTTTTCGGCAAGTTTATGCTGCACAATACGAAAAAGAATCTTGCCTATGCCGGTGTTGCCTATGGTATCGCACAGCTTCTTAAGTTTTCTGCGGTGCTTCTTATTCCGCTTTTCCTTTTCCTTATCGCAATATTTGTGTTTGTAAAAGCGTTTAATCATCGCGTTTCCCTTCTCTCGAAGCTTGGCTATGTTGTTAACTATAGCTTCCGCTATCTTGGCTACCTTGCTGGTATTTTCGCTGTCGGTTATTTCCTTGTGTATTTGGTATATATCCCTATCACAATCAATTATCCGATGGAAAAACAGAAGTCGGATACTACCTATATCCTTTCTAACTTTGGTGGAGAAAATAACACTATCCCCGAGTGCACTATCACTGCCCCAAAGGCACGCTGCTTAGCAGACCTTACGATTGCAATGACGACCAATACCATTGCACGTCCGTTTGCACAATACATGCTCGGCGTATTGATGGTTACCCAGCGTGCTGCAGGAGGCGCTACCGGATACTTTATGAATGAGGTTTCTAATGCTGGCTGGTGGTACTACTTCCCTGTCGTCTTCTTCTATAAAGAGCCGCTTCCTTCTCTTATCCTTATTGGATTTGCATTGCTTCTCGGCATTGGGACGTTCCTCAAAAACTTCCGTGGGCCGTCACGTCTCAAAGAACGATTCTTTACGTACGTCAATCTCAATTTTGCTGAGTTCTCTATGCTCTCGTTTATTGCCTTGTATTGGCTGTACAGCATGAGTAGCCCCCTTAATATCGGAGTTCGCCATGTGCTCCCGACAATTCCGCTAATGTATATTCTTACTGCGGGACGGATTAAGCAATGGACACGACAAGAGCTCGATCTTTCGTATGGATTACTACGTAATATACTTACTGTTATTTGGAGCACGCTTAAGTCATCCTTTAAAACAGCGATTATCCTCTTCTTCGTACTCTGGTATATCGCTGAAGCGTTTCTTGCTGGCCCTTATTTCATCTCCTATTTTAATGAGCTCGCCGATGGCACTCCTAATGGATACCGCATTGTAACCGACTCTAACTATGACTGGGGGCAAGATCTTAAACGTCTCGCAGAGTTTACCGAACAAAATAATATCTCCAAGATTGCTGTCAATTACTTCGGCGGAGGAAGTCTCCCCTACTATTTTGGCGACAAGGCCGTTGCATGGAACTCTACAATGGGCAATCCAAAGCAAGAAGGTATTGAGTGGTTTGCTATATCTATTAACAATCTACAAAGCAGTATTGCCCCGATCGTTTCTGACTTGCATCGCAATCCTGAAGATGAGTACCCTTGGCTTCTCAAAGATAAGTCGCCCTATAGTCCAGATGCTCGAGCTGGAACGTCGATATTTATCTATAAGTTGTGATACCAAACCCATGCGCCTTAGGCGCATGGGTTTTTGTTTACATCCTTCCTATTATATGGTATTTAAAAAGTAGCACCATATCACGATTCAAAGGAGGCAATATATGCCGCAAGTTTTAATTTTAGACAGTACGGGCGGAGCACTTACCGCTCGCAACCTCAAGGATACCCTTGAGACAGCCCTTCACACTATCGTCGCAAAGGAGCTCGGCACAAGCGACATTTTACTGGACCCGAGTAAAGTAGGGGTAGTGACAATCCCCTGTAGCATGAATTACTTCGAAGCCGGCCCCACGAGCCAAATCTGCATTATGGTTTTCGCGCATTGGTCTCAAGAGCGCGAGGACAACCTGGAGTCTGTTCGCGTGCCGCAAATTGCAGCGGGTGTTAGGGAAATTCTCCCCGAGGACATTTGCGGCGGCGTCTTCGTGCGTCTCGCTCCTGGCGGCTTCGCTAAATTTTAGCCACAGTCAGCCACACCAAAACAGGCTCCTGAAAGGGAGCCTGTATTTTTTTACTTGCATAACTAATATCTTTATGGTATTAAGAAATCAGCACACTATCTTTCTAGAAAAAGGAGCTTATCCGTATGAGTAAACCCCGCTGTATCACGTGGGATCTGGCAGCCACAAGAATCCTCGACGCACTCTCATCGCCCGAAGCAAACAAAGCAGTCGCCGATCTTACAGAATTTCTTACTGGGACTGATGGGCGAAACGCCATTCATTGCCTCCTTAATTTTACGGGACGGCATATTGTCTTTGCCGAAGTAATAGAGGTTCATCCCGTCATACCCCGCACTGTTTATGCTCTTACGAAAGTGGGGCTCGTAAAAACTGGCGCATCCTCAACGCTGCCAGGTGGCTTTCCTGAAACAATTCCCATTTCTGCTGCCGAGATAGTTGGAGCTACTATTCAGTTTGGGAATACAAAGCCCGAGCAAATCATGCCCTGGCTCCTCGCCGAGCTCGATACCATTGCCGCAGAAACGCTCCCATAATCGCATCACGTAACAAAACAGGCTCCCGAAAGGGAGCCTGCATTTTTTATACTCTTTTACAATTTCAAATATTTCCTTACTGCAATATAGCTCGACAATACGCCAAGCCCAACGCCGAAGAATACTTGTGCGAACATAAATGAGAAAAAGTTCGAAAGATAATATGTCCAGCCATTAATATCCGGAACAAATATACTTGCATACGGTGCGGTATAGAACACCGCAATCGTAACCACAATAATACTCATAATACTCCCTGTTATTCCGTATATTATTCCTTCCACCATGTAGGGCCCACGGATAAAGAAGTTTGATGCTCCTACAAGCCGCATAACTGCAAGCTCGTCTCGATTGGAATAAATTGCAAGTCGAATGGTATTAAAAATGATAAGTGCTGCAATAAGGCTGATAAACACAACGAGTAGTAGCCCGCCCTGCTCTACCGTACCCTTAATCTTCTTTAGCCGATCAATAACTCCAATATTCTGTGTATATGATATTTTGTCGGTAATTTCCTTATACGTATCTTTTTCAAGATATCCTGCAATTGCTTCGTAATCTCTTAGCTCTCGTGCCTTAATGTTAAGCGACGCAGCAAGTGGGTTTGAATCAATTGCTTCCAATGCTTGTGATACCGTGGAATCGTCTTTGTGCTGTTCTTTAAATTCTTCCAGAGCCTTGTCTCGCGAAATATATTCCACTGACTTCACCTCGGGCAAGCTTTCAAGCGAACGCTGCACTTCTAACATACGATCTTCTGGAGCATCTACTTTAAAATAGACGCTGACGTCGATCTTATCCTGAATATCAGTTAAGACGATGTTTGCCAATGAATTAAACATTAACAAACCGCCGAGCCCAACCAACACAAGGAATACGATGGCAATTGTCGCAGTGGACAGCCAGCCGTTTCTCCAAAATCCAACGAGCCCATATTTTATAACACGTGATAGTGTGGTTAGCATAGAATAAAATTTCTAGTTTTCTCGTTACACAAGAATATACTTTCCTTCCTCCTCATCTCGAATGACCCGACCATCTTCGATACTGATAACGCGCTTGTTAATACTATTAACAATCTCCTTGTTGTGTGTGGTTAAAATAACTGTTGTTCCCAACTCGTTAATCTTAAGGAGTAGCTTGAGAATTTCCCATGTGTTCACTGGGTCCAAATTTCCCGTTGGCTCATCCGCGATAATAACATCTGGATGGTTGATCATTGCTCGTGCAATGGCTACCCGTTGCTTTTCTCCGCCCGACAATTCACGAGGGAAGTTGCGCATCTTATCCTTTAATCCAACCATTTCAAGTGCCTGTGGTACAAACTCCATAATCTCCTGCTGTGTTCGTCCGGCAACTTCTAGTGCGAACGCAACATTTTCATATGCATTCTTATTTGCAAGTAATCGAAAATCTTGGAATATAACTCCCATCTTGCGTCGTAAAAATGGCAGCTCATTTGGCTTTAACTTATTTACATTGTATGAACCAAAACTTACCTTTCCTTTGGTCGGCTTTTCTTCGCCGGTCAATAATTTTATCAATGTAGACTTTCCCGCTCCCGACTTTCCTACCATAGACACAAATTCCTTTTGATGAATGTGTAGATTGATGTCCTCTACTGCGACCGTTTCATGATCGTCTATGTTGTAAATCTTCGTAACGTTTTGAAAAATAATCATTGGTGCGTAAATAATGAATCAACCAATATGAATTGAGGGGTCTCAAAAGAGCTCCTTTATTCGTACTGTGTACTTCGCTATCTGTATTTATAATTATACTCCTTGCCTATCGATAATTCAATAAAATACCACCAGCCCTAGGCTGGTGGTATTTTTATCCTAACTCTGCATCGATAAATTCATCCAATTCTCCACCCAGTACTCGCTCTGCCTGCGATGTTTCAACTCCTGTTCGATGATCTTTAACCATCTTATACGGATTCAACACATACGAACGAATCTGACTTCCCCATTCTACTTTTACTCTTGTTTTTAAATCAGTTACTTCTTTTGCCTGCTGCTCTTCCATTAACTTTACCAATCGTCCACGCAATAAGTTCATTGCAAGCATTCGGTTTGCCATCTGTGATCGCTCAACGCGCGACGACGCAATAACTCCGGTTGGAACGTGCGTAATGCGCACTGCAGTTTCCACCTTGTTTACATTCTGTCCTCCTGGACCCCCTGCGCGGGAGAATTCTACCTTTAGATCGTCTTCTGGGATAACAAACGTTTCCAAATCTACTTGTGGCAAATCTGGCATAACTTCAACAAGACAAAATGATGTATGGCGCTTGTCTTCTGCAGAAAATGGCGACACCCGTACCAATCGATGCACACCGTACTCCTTTTTTAAATAGCCATATGCATACTTTCCTTTTACTTCAAAAGTCACTCCCTTATATGCGTGTCGGGCTGTCTTTGATTGCTCTCCTTCGCTCTCATCGATAATAGTAAACTTCCATCCTCGACGTCGCGCATATCCCTCGTACATTTCGCACAACATTCCTGCCCAATCTTCTGATTCATTGCCTCCTGCACCCGCCTGAATCGTTACTACGGCAGATTGTATATCATACTTTCCGCTAAATAACTTTTCCGTTTCTATTTTGTTTAATTTTGCCTTTAATGCCGCTAGTGCATCGGTGATTTCTCCCTCTTCTTTTTTATCATCCATGACCAACTCGATCATTTCTATCTCTTCCCCTATTTCCTTAAACTTCTTTACCATTTCGTTTGTTTCCCCTAGTTCCTTAATCTTAGCATCGGCATTTTCCCGATTGTTCCAAAAATCAGGATCTCCCATTTCAGCCTCTAGCTCTTTTACGCGAATTGCTTTTGTATCGATATCGAAAGAAGCCCGCAAGGCTGCGGCTTCTGCATGAATATCCTCTAGTTGTCTTTTTTGTTCTTCTGTCATATATATTTTAAAATCTGGAGCCAGTGGCCGGAATTGAACCGGCGACCTACGCGTTACGAGTGCGTTGCTCTACCAACTGAGCTACACTGGCGTGTTTCTTTATCTATTATAACGATTGGGCCTTCCTCTGCTCAGTATTCGCAAGCGCCCTATCGGGTGCAGTGCTCTCGTCGGAGCCGTTGTATATGAACGGCTCCGACATCACGGCACGTTGCACGCTCTTCGTCCGTCGGCTGACGAACGAATCCCTAGCAACGCCGAGTGTCCAACTGAGCTACACTGGCATACAAAGGGCTCCCCCTCACAGGGAGCCATTCGAATCGCAAGATTTTTCCATGGCGCATATATTTGGCGAACTACTTCGTTGCCATCTCCGTTTGTTTCCGCGAAGGAGATTTCTCCATCTTAGTCACAATCCTCGCTGGCGCCTCGTATTTCATCCAAATATATGTGTCATGACCTCACTTACGTCTTTCAATTTTGGCAAATCCCGTGTATTTTTGCAACACCTCAGGAATGAGCACGCTTCCATCTGCTTGTTGATAATTCTCCAATATTGCAATGAAGCTTCGTGGGCTCGGTAGTGCGGTATTGTTCAACATATACACATACTTTCGATCACCATTCTTATCGATATACTTCACATTCAATCGACGTGACTGCCAATCTACAAAATTACTTGCTGATCCCGTCTCCCCCCATCGATTCATTCCTGGCATCCATGCTTCGATGTCGAATGCGCGAAACTTTCCTGCGCTCATATCGCCTGTACAGATTTGAATCTGTCGATATGGCAATCCAAGTTCTTCGTGCATCTCGCGCGAAACATCCATCATCTCCTGCTGCAATTTATTTGCTTCGTCTTCGTCTGCCTTTGCAATAACTACCTGCTCAACTTTCATAAATTCGTGCACGCGATACATTCCTTTTGTATCTTTTCCATAGCTCCCGATTTCACTTCGATAGCACTGGCTATATCCTGCCAATCGAATTGGAAGCTGCTCTTCTTTTAATACTTCGTCAGAATAGTATGCAAGCAACGAAGGCTCAGAGGTGCCTACTAAAAACTTTTTATCTTTTGTGGTCGAGCCTTCGGAATCCTTGTCCGCTGATGCGACCTGATAAATTTCATCGATTTCTGGGTCATATTCCAACCCCTTGAAATATCCGCTACCGAATAGTGAGAATCCTTTTACCAGTGTTGGGGGAATCATTGGTGTGTACCCCTTCTGCACCATTTTGTTAACCGCATACATCATCAACGCCATCACCAACTGCATACCCTCATTCTTTAAATAATATCCTCGATATCCACTTATCTTTGCGCCTTTTTCAAAGTCCACTAAATCAAGATCTTCCGCAAGTTGTACGTGATCCTTTGGTTCGAAGTCAAATTTCTTTTGCTCGCCCCAGCGATATATTTCTACGTTTTCATCTTCACTTGTGCCAATCGGCGTGTCACTTGATGGAACGGTTGGTACGCGAACCATTAGCTCGTCAAACGTCTGCTTTGCTTCGCGATAGCTTGGCTCCGCCTCTGCGAGTTCATCTTTTACCTTTTTTCCTTCCTCAATAATCGGATTTCGTTCTTCCTGCGTTTTTGCGGTCTTCATCTTCTCATTGAGTTCATTCTTTAATGCACTCAACTTTTCTACTTTCTGCTGCAAATCAACACGAACTTTATCCGCTTCCAATACTGCATCCAAATCCAAGGCAATTCTCTTGTTTTTTATCGCTGCACGCATCTCTTCTTGGTGCTCACGAATAAACTTAATGTCTACCATAATATGGCAATTGTACGTCAGAAAAGCCTAAAAATAAAGGGGTGTTGGCAAATAGCGTCGGCATGCAGTACAATTATTCCATACCAGTATGTTAGCACTCTACCGAAAATACCGCCCAAAGCGGTTCGAGGACGTTCTTGGACAAGAATCCATAGTCCGAATTATTAGAAATGCTGCTAAAACAGACCGTCTTAGCCACGCCTATCTTTTTTACGGCGCACGCGGATCAGGGAAAACCTCCATGGCGCGACTTATCGCAAAAATTGCGAACTGCCAAAAAAGACAATCCGACCCTGCGTTTAAGCAACTCGGAGAACCTTGCAATAGCTGCCAAGCATGTATTGAGATCGATAGCGGCAATGCTATGGATATTATCGAAATCGATGCGGCTTCAACCCGTGGTATTGATGATATTCGTAGCCTTAAAGAAGGCGCACTTCTCTCCCCTTCTTCGTATGCATACAAAGTGTTTATTATCGATGAAGTCCATCAGCTAAGTAAGGACGCATTTAATGCACTTTTGAAAATTCTTGAAGAACCCCCACAACACGCTATCTTCATTCTCGCAACCACTGAATACGAAAAAGTTCCTCCAACCATCGCATCACGCGCACAACGATTCCATTTCAAAAAAATACCACTCAAGGAATTAGTAGAAAAATTGAAAAAGATTGTTGCCGAAGAATCTATCACGTTCGAAGAGGAGGCAATTGAACTAATTGCGGCAGGTGCAGATGGAAGTTTCCGTGACGCCGAATCGCTTCTCGACCAGATTGCGGCAATGGAAGAAACTATTACTGTTGAAAGTGTTGAGCGGATTCTAGGTCGCGTTGCATTCTCACGCGTAAGCGATCTTGTCGATCTTATTATCGCCAATGATCTTGCGGCCGCACTTGCCAATATCAATACTGTTCATGAGGACGGCTACAACATTGTTCAATTTGCAAAAGATCTCATCCATTACTATCGCCGCGTGTTGGCAATTCGCTTTAGTCCTAAGCTTGAGCATGACTTCCGTCAACTCTATACTGCACGAGAGGTAGACACAATTCTCCGTCACAGCAAAGTTATCGATGAGCGATCGACTATTGCGTTGATAAAAGCGCTTATCGTTGCCTATACGGAAATGCGCTACAGCCCGTTTGCAATTGTTCCACTTGAACTCGCACTTATCGAAAACATAAAAACCCACTCAAGCTGAGTGGGTTTTTATGTTTTCTTATTGTTATTCAACGATAACTGCTGTTCCGCTCATGTTTACCATAAGCATACTTGACCCTTTCCCTACAGTTTCATAATCAAAATCTACTCCGATAACCGCATTGGCTCCTAATTTTTCTGCCTGTTGCATCAGCTCATTGGTCGCGAATTTTCTTGCATTAACGAGCTCTTTTTCATACGCAGCCGACCTTCCCCCTACAATATCCCGAATACCTGCGAAAAGATCTCTGAAGATATTCGCTCCGACAATTGCATCTCCTGTAACAATGCCGAGATACTGCGTAACTTTTTTCCCTTCCACTGTTGTCCCTGTTGTTAAAATCATTTTTGTTTTTAATTAGTATGTGAAACGAGTACTATTTTTTCGAATAAAAATACTTCCTATGGAAGTATTTTTATTTTACTTACAATTCGTTAATCGCTGCATCAACATCTTTAAACTCTTCATCTATATCTCCAATGTTGATATCCGCAAGATCTTCTTGAATTGCATCGGTTGTATCGATTGGCATTGCACTTTCCTGTGGCTCTGGAGCTTCTGCCTTTTTCATATCACTCCACCAGACAAAACCGATAATGGCCACGAGAATAACTACTGCGATAATTATGTAATTCTTTTTTGTCATACAAATATACTATTAATTATTAGTTGAGGTACTTGTTGTGGCGGTTGAAGTTGCGGCAGGAGCTACATCAACTGTATTTATGCCAGAAATCTTTGCCAAATCGGTCGCTACCTTTCGAATTGCTTCGTGCGCTGCTTTTACCACGTCCTGCACTCCTTTTAAGTCTGCCTGCAATACTTGCCTTGTCTTCCCTACATCGGTTCGTAATGCGCTTTCACTATTTACCGTTGGTACATATGTCTTTGCTGTCTGCGTTGCGATTGCAGTACGTGCACTTGCAATTGCTGTTTGTGCGACAGCTATCCCTGCCTTTACACTCACAACATCCTTTCCCGCCTGTTCTGCCTTCGCTACACGAGAACTAACATTCTCTAGTATCTTTTCTAGCTGATTAAGTACGTTAGAAAAATGTGCCAATTTGTCTACATTAATTTTTTCTAACTGCTTATCGATTGCCTCTACCGTAGATCGCTTTTTCTCATCCTTGATTGTTTTGAGCTTTTCTTTTAGCTGTGTGCGATTTGCTTCGATGGCTTTTTTTGCTTCTTCTCGCCTCGCCTCTACTGTTGTTTTAAATTCTTCTCTTCGAGTTTCAATGGCTTTTTTGGTTTCTTCCATTTTTTGCTTCACCGCCTCTCGCTGCTCTTCAATGGATTTCCTGACTTCTACGCGCGTTGACGTTGCAACACCCTTAAGCTCTCCCCGCTTTTCTTGTATTTCTTTTTTCGTCTCCTGCTGCAATGTTCGCGCTTCTGTCTTTACTGCCTCGTTCACTTTCTGTGCCTCCTTGCGCAAGTAGTCTGCTTGCTGTATTGCATCCTGCCTAATTGCCTTATTTGCTTCTCCGGCATTGCGAATCATCTCCTGCCGAATTGGCCTTGGAGCTGTTGTTGATGAACTTGTCGCAGATGTTTGCGCTTCTTGTGCCGATACCTGCCCTGCGGATAGCAGTATCGCCACGATTGCAATGGTGTATTTATTCATACCATTATTATACTCCTTTTTACTTTTTTATTGCATATACTTATCCACATCCCCTCTTGTTATATATTTCGAACACCGATTATGGTATAATTTAATACATAATCGGTGTTCATATGGATTACGCAGCGCTAAAAACTCAAGCGATCAATTTACGGAAAGAAGGCTTCACCTACTCTGAAATACTCAAGCAAATTCCCGTAGCAAAGTCTACGCTTTCTTTATGGTTACAAGATATTGGATTATCTAAAAAGCAGACTCACCGAATAACCACCAAGCAACTCATCGCCGCACAGCGAGGAGGCGAGGCTAAGCGGCAACAACGTATTACAAGAACCGAGCAGATACATAAGGACGCGCTAAAGGATATTGGGGTAATTTCTAAACGCGAGCTTTGGCTTATCGGCGTAATGCTTTATTGGGCCGAGGGGTCTAAGGAAAAATCACACCATTTCGGGTCGGGGGTTCGCTTTACTAATTCCGACGCTGCAATGATTCGCCTATTTCTTCGGTGGCTTGCAGATATCTGTAATATCGAAAAGCAACATATTATCTTTGATATAACTATTCATACGAACCATAAGCACCGCACGCCCGATATAATCCAGTATTGGGCAAATAAAACCGGATATGATCCTGAATACTTTACCCATATTTATTACAAACAGGGTAACCCAAAAACCAACCGCACGAATGTCGGCGAGTCGTACTATGGTATTATTCGTATCAGCGTGCGTGCAAGCTCGACACTTCTTCGCAGGATTGCAGGATGGACAAAGGGTGTGATAGAATGGGCTGAGCAATAACCTAATGCTGGGTCGTCTAATGGTAGGACTCGGGACTTTGAATCCCGCTATTTAGGTTCGAATCCTAGCCCAGCAGCATTAATGTTCACCAACAAAAAACAGCCCTTTGGGCTGTTTTTTGACTAGCGATTCTTATGCCGCTATTTCTTCTTCTGTTGCAGGAGCTTCAGCTTCTGCTACTGGGGCAGCTTCTTCGGATACAGGAGCTTCTTCGGCTACTGCAGGAGTTTCTGCAGCTGCTTCTTCGGCTACAGGAGCTTCACCTACGGTCTCTTCTACTGCAACCATATCGATTTCGCACGCTTCACACCTAATTCCTTCTGAAGTTGCTTCGCAATTTGTACACTTGTTCATATTGTTTTTATATTTTTTTAAGGGTAATTACTATCACCACTTGCATTACTTTTCGAAGGCAATAGCGTACCATAACACATAAACTCGTGAAAGCAAACCGCCCTTGTTTATTTCATTACCTATTATGTGGTATCCTTATTATACTATGGAACATAAAACTGAGTTATTTACTTTTTTAAAGTCTCAAAATCTTATGTCGCTTGCAACCTTTGGAGATACTATCTCCAACTGTTATATTTACTTTGCTATCGATGAAGATTTTAACATGTATTTTATTAGCGAGCCAGACAGCACGCATTGTAAAAATATCGCGATTCATAATCAAGTTGCCTGTGTCGTTGCTGACTCTCATCAACTTGTACGCTCAAAGAAGATCGGCGCCCAAATACTTGGCGTCGTCGAAGACGTTAGTGGAATCGACAGATTTGAAGCTATCCTTGAACTTTGGAATTCGACTAATCCAGGTATGGAATCGCTTATCAGTATTAATAATTTCCGAAACAAGATTCTTAATTCTCGAGCATACAAAATACGTCCAACAGAAATAAAGTTCTTTAATGAAGAACTGTACGGAGAAGAAGGGTTTGAAATACTTTCGCTTGATCAGTCTAAAAAATAATATTGCATTCCATAAAACTCCCGCCAATTGGCGGGAGTTTTATGTATTTCTTATTTTCCTTCGCTTTTCCCCTCGGCCTCCATTGGTGCCACTGGTAACAATATAGTGAATGTACTTCCTTCATTCACTATGCTCTTTTCAAGTCGAATAGACCCTCCCATTGCTTCCGTAAAAGTTTTTGCTATGTACAAACCAAGCCCACTTCCATACTCTTTTGTATGCAAGAATGTTTTTTGTACCGTAGAAAATTTTTGGAATAACGTCGCCCTGCTCTCTGGCGCGATGCCAGCACCTGTATCCGTAATCGATAATTGCACAAAATCCCCATTTGCTTCTTTTGTTGTGCTAATCAAAATAGTTACTCCTCCTTTTTCTGTATAGTGTATAGCATTCCCTATAATATTCACAACCACCTGCCTCGTCTTTTCCGAATCCGCAATTATCATTGGAATGCTTGCCTGCGGTTCTTCGAGCTTTAGAAAAAGCTTTTTCTTTGCCGCAACTGGGCTTAGATCAGCTACTATCTCCTTTGTTAATTGCACAAGATCAAATGTTTCTTTTTCAACGGTGATAGTATTCCCCTCAAGCTGCATAACGTCGATGAAGTCATGAATAATATCGATAAGCCGGACGCTATTTCGTTGAATTGCAGTGAGTGATTTTATTGTGTCTGCGTTTTCTGGCTTGTTCTCAGTATCCTGCAGCATTAATTCAGCATTTCCTCGAATAACGGTAAGTGGCGTGCGCATTTCATGCGATGCGATTGCCATAAAATTATTCTTTGATTCCGCAAGCATTTTTTGTTCTGCAATCTTTTGTGCAAATTCTTCCGGAGTAATTTTAATATCCGATGCCATTTGCGTATAGATATTACTCAGCTGTGCTGCTTCTTCTGGAGAAAACAAGCTCTCTTTCTCAAGTACATCTCGAGCTGCAGGACTACCAATAAATCCAGCCAAAATATTTTCTACACTATTCTCTAAATCAATTAGTGCATTGATTGAAATCACCTTCTTGCCCTCTACTTTCGCTTTTCGGATACATTCGTTTGCCTCCTTTTGCGCCTCTTCCTCACTAAGATATTTCCCGAACACCGCAACAATAATTTTTCGTTTTGCCTCTAATTCTATGTATTCTTTTTGCGCAATGATTGGTAAAAACGCCTTCTTTCCTCCTCGTATTATATTAACGATATTATATGCGATACGCTGTTCATCTTCGCTTTGTTTCGTCGCGAGCGACACTAGAACATATAGCCCTACGTTGACCAATACGGTAAATATAATCGACATCGATAATGGATCGATCGTGGTCACTCCGAATAAATTCTCTGGCCGGAGAAAGCCAACGCCAAACGGACCTTCTAACAACAAAGATTCCGGCATCCAACCGCTTCGAATAAATGCGGGCATCAGCGATGTGTACCCCCATACTGCAAATCCACCAATCAATCCTACTATTGCTCCAATTCGATTCCCTCGTTCCCAATATAAGCCCCCAATAACTGCTGGGGCAAATTGCAACACCGCAACAAAAGAAATAATACCAATCTTTACGAGAATATACGATTCCCCTGTTAAGATTTCAAATACATACCCAAGCGAAAGAATGAGCACCGCGATAAGCCATCGCAACTGTAATAACCATTTTCTTAAGAAACCCAGTATGCTAATTTTTTCGATCACTGGCACAAGCACGTTATTCGCTACCATTGTCGTTATGGCAACGGTTGAGACCATAATCATACTAAATGCCGCGGAAATGCCGCCCAAAAATACCAGCATAGTCAGCCAAGTATTTTCTGCCATTGCAGAAACAAGCAAAATAAATATATCAGCCAACGCAATATCGTACCCTTTTAAAATACCTGCTATTGCAATTGGAAATACAAACGCCGTAATAAGAAATAAATACGCTGGCAATGCCCATGCAGCAGTTCGAATGTGTCGCTCATCCGAGTTCTCTACAACTGCCAAATGAAACTGTCTCGGAAGGAGCAGGATAGCGAACATCGATATAATAATATACGACAAGAATAGCGAGTACTCAGGCTTCCCTGCATTTACTGCTTCTAGTAACTCAGGATTTGCTTGTACTTGCGCTAAAATATCAAACGGTCCATTGAATAGAAAGAACGTAACGAATACCCCTACCGCTAAAAATGCAACCAATTTGATAACCGACTGGATAGCAACCACCATTACCATTCCTGGATGCCGTTCTGTCTGCTCCAACTTTCGAAATCCAAACGCGATGGTAAAGATAATGATCATGCCCAGCATAATCAAACGAATAAACCCGGAATCAAACCCAGCCCCTCCCCCTACCATAAATGAAAACGACTGAAAAATTGCTTTAAATTGTAGTGAAAAATAAGGCGTTATCCCGATTAACGCAATAAGCGTAGCGATAACTCCAACGCCATAGGAACGGTCGTAGCGTGTTGAAAGGAACCCAGAAATACTTGCTACTCCATATTCATTTTTTATTTTTACCAGCTTTCGAATAACTGGCCACCCAAAAAGCATTGCGAGTGTCGGCCCAATATAAATACCAAGAAATGCATAGCTCGTTGTTGCCGCCAATCCTACGTTTCCATAAAACGTCCATGCCGTTGCATAAATCGCAAGCGATAGCGTATAAATTATTGCGTTATTTGTCAGGTTCTTTCCTTGCTCATATTTACGTTCAACATATACAGCGATTGCGAACAACGCAACAAAATATGCTGCCAATATTCCAATAATTGTAGTTAGATTAACCATTATTCTTGCTATCGTTAGAATCGTCTTTATTGCGACTTCCTATCATGAGCACGAGAATGCATAATCCCCAAACTGCAAATAAATACGTAAACGGCACAACATAATCAACCTGCTCAAGAAAAGACATATATGGCCAACTAAACACGATTACAAAAAAAACAAGGATGAATAACCTATACGCATTCGTATCGATCATCTTCGCGATTTTTGTGAGCTTATTTAGTTTCAGGTCGTCCATATGCCATTACACTTCCCTATTTTAATTATCAATAGTATACCATATTTATTGTTTCATATAAAAAACACTAGGGTGCACGCGCATCCTAGTGTTTTTTATTATTTGTATTTAGCGAACAAACATCATCGGCACTCCTTCACCTGCTCCGCTCATCATACCCCCACGATAATATGCACCGGAGTTTATTCCTCCCCCTCGCTGCATCATGTTATACCGTTCTTGCGTTGCGTATGATCCACGATTTGTTCCGTAGCCACTATTACGCATACCTTCCTTGAATTCTCCTACTTTTATCCCCGCGAGAAAAATGAACACTATGATCAAAATTCCAAGAATCCAACGCATGTGATAATACCGACCACCGCAATGCATGCCATACATTTTCTGGCACCCTGTACATGCCCCGCGTCGGTCTTCACCCTCGCGTCGATCACACATCCCTCCCATACACATTCCTCCTTGTTGTTCTTTATTTTCCATGTTGTTTATTATGTTATATAAACGACCTTTTATATAGTATATCCTTTTTTAAACCATTCTTCACGCCCGCCCCCTTCTTTCTCTGATGCCTTTCTCTTTTTTATGCTATACTTATAAAAAGGTCGGGTATATCTAATGCTATTTATCCAATCATGAAAACACTTCATTATATTGCGTTCACACTGCTTGTAGTCGGCGGCCTTAACTGGCTTCTCGTCGGGCTGCTTAAGTGGGACGTAGGAATGCTGTTCGGTGGTCAGGAAGCAATTGTTTCCCGCATCATCTATGTTCTTGTTGGTCTTTCTGCCATCACCATCTTGGCGACACACAGAAAGGACTGTAAAACCTGTATGGGCGAAATGCCTATGCCAGAGAATAAGATGTAATACCTTGTTCTATAAAATAACCCGTCATTCGACGGGTTATTTTTTACTTTAACTTTATAATCGGGCCTTGGGCGGTGTCGTCTACGACTAATCCATGTGCTGCAAGCTTGTCGCGCATTTCATCTGCTTTTGCATAATCCCCTGCCTTGCGTGCTTCATTGCGCTTCGCAACTAATGTATCCGCTTGTGCCTCATCAATTTTCTTCGTCAATTCAATGCGATACTGATCATACAGCGGCTCAATAAATCCAAGCACTTCGTCAAGCTCAAACATAAAGACTTTCACGTCTTTTGCTTGTTCGGTATTGATGATATCCATGCTTTTGTTGACTTCGTTCATGAAATCAAAAATAGCTGCGAACGCACTACTCACATTAAAATCATCGTCCATTGCCTCGATAAACGCACCGCGGTGCTCCGTGATTACCGCCTCCATATCGATGTCGTTGTATTCAATATTTGTAACAGTATCGATTGTAAGCATAAACTGCACAAATCGATCGGCAATTGCTTTTACTTCTACAAAATCATCAAAACTAAAATCCATTGTTGTTCGATAGTGTGCCTTTAGCAATGCAATACGCCACAACAACGGATTATATCCTTTTTCAATGATATCTCGTAAGCCATATACATTCCCTACGGACTTTGACATCTTCTGCCCACTCAAAATAACATGTGCATTGTGCATCCAATAATTCGCAAACGGCTTGCCGGTTGCTGCTTCTGATTGCGCAATCTCATTCACATGGTGTGGGAACATTAAATCCACTCCACCGCAATGAATATCGAATGTTTCCCCTAAATACTTCATTGCCATTGCAGAACATTCAATGTGCCATCCTGGACGCCCCTTTCCTAGCCGTGTCTCCCAGTAGACATCACCATCTTCTTCGCGATACCCTTTCCATAACACAAAATCATTGCTTTCTTCTTTTTCATATTCATCGGCATTGCTTAGGCGCCCTTCTGCATTTTCTTTTAATTCCTGTTTTTCTAAACCAACAAGCTTTCCGTAATTGGGAAATTTTGCAATGCGGAAATAGACTGAACCATCAGCTTTATATGCATACCCTTTTTCTAACAGTAGCTCGGTAAGCGCAACCATTTCTTCGATATGGTCGGTTGCCTTTGGCATTACATCGGGCAATTCTATATTTAACTTTTCTAGGTCTTCTAAAAAGGCTGCTAGATATTTCTCGGTAAACGTCTTTAGACTTTCTTGTGCTTTAATACTCCCCTTGATTGTCTTGTCGTCCACATCGGTTACGTTCATAACGTGCTGTACTTCATAGCCGCTATATCGTAAATATCGTTTTAATAGATCGTTAAATACATATGCACGCAAATTCCCAATGTGTACATAATTATATACCGTCGGTCCACAACCATACATACCCACCTTTTCCGGGTCGATCGCTTCAAATTCTTTATTCTCTTTACTTATTGGATCGTATATCTTCAACATATTAGCCATTGTATAGTTCTTTTCTGTAAAAATAAATGGGCCCCAAAGGAGCCCACTGCTCATCCCCATATCCACCGAACGAGATACCACAGCACTCGGACGCCACACCCCATAATAATGGCGATTTGTTTTGCGAGCGGAAGGAACATAGCGAACGGGTCGCTTATGTTCTTCCGTATGGCAATCCCTGCGGCTTTTGCCGCTGCCAGACCTTCTGTCCGCGCTACCCGCATATCGGGCTCAAACGTTGTATAGGCCACGCGCACCTCCCTTGTTCATATCGATATAAAAGCTACCTACCTCATACCACACCCCTTCTCCTATGTCAATTTCTTGCAAAATTTTTGCTTCCTCCCTATACTGAAATTTCAATACTCATTTAAATTATATTCATTATGAAAACACGCAAAGACCTTATTCAGGAGTTTCTCGACAATGCAAAGGAATCCCTTATTCGCATTGAGTTGACCGAAGCATATCTTCAAAAGAAATACGGCGAAGAACAGCATCAGCACATCCTCGACGAGATGGCAAAGCTTGCAGCTAACAAGAAAGAAACCACTGATTGGATTTCTTTCATGGAAGACCAGCTTGTTTCAGAAAAATAAAGTAAAAAATTGCCCCGCACTGCGGGGCTTTTTATACCATTACGGACGCTCCAGAATTTCTTTGGCAAGCGCTCTCAATGCTCGGTAGTCGAAGGGTTTTTTGATGACTGTCTCTGCAATCCCTCGTGCCACCATCGGGATTTCATAGCCCGCAAATCCAGTCACCATCACAAAGGGCACCCGGCATCCCTTGTCATGCATCAAGATAACAAGTGCTCCACCGGACATCTCCCCTGGCAGTCCGTGGTCGACGATTGCAAGATCAAATGGCTCATCGGACAAGAGCTTGTACCCATTTTCTCCGTTGTCGGCAATGGTGATTGTTGCTCCCAGAGGCTCGAGACACCTAGCCAGCAATGCTTGCATGACGATACTATCTTCCACGATTAAAATCCGCTTCATGCTCTCCTCTCTTTCTTCCGACGCATAGCCAGAATACTCTGCTAAATTTCTTTATTTGCTATTTTCCTTATACAAGCCAACGACGCATGTGTCAACTGTTTTATATGGCTTTAAAAAAATTGCCCCGCACATAGTGCGGGGCTTTCTCACCCGAAATTGTTTTATGCGGCTGGTTCTGCCGCCCCCTCCACCAACCGATCGATGAGGTCGATGAGTGACTGGGTTTCGTACGGCTTCGACAAGAAGCCGTCGATCCCAAGGGATACCTCTTCTGCCTCGGAAGTTGAGGACACCATCACAATAGGCGTCTGCAACCCTTGTTCGCGAAGCCGCCGCACCATTTCCCCTCCCTTCATCACGGGCATGTCATAGTCAGTGATGATGAGGTTGAAGCCACCCTGCATTGCAACAGCTTCCCCTTCCTGCCCATTTTCAGCAGTGACGGTCACGTACCCGAATTCCTCGAGTACGGACACCATTAATCCCCTGAGAAACATGTCGTCGTCGACATATAGAACCTTCTTCATATCTACCCTCCTCTTCCTTTGGCTGTAGCCAGATTTATAATTTAACTGCTAAATATAGTATGCAAGGTAATAGTAAATATGTCAATACCATTTACGCAAACAAAAACCGCCCCTCACAGGCGGTTTTTTAGCACATGCTGTCATTATACAGCATTATGTTTTTTCATGCAAACAATTTTACAAGGCTGCATTAATTACATTAAGTTCACTCTGTAATTCTGCATCTATTCCTCCAATATTAAATGCATTAAGGTCTTGTTCGATAACCGATACATCATCTGCCTCTGGCGCAACAATTGGCTGCATTTCCTGTATTTCTATTACAGGCGTTGCATCTTCTACTATTGGCGCTACTTCTGGCGTTGGTGCATTTGTTGTTCTCCAAAATAGGAATGCTCCCAACCCTACCAACAATCCTGCCACGATCACAGCGATGATTATGATTATTTTCTTTTTACCTCCCTCTTCTGGAATGCCACCTTGCATCTGCATCCCTTGTCCAGACAAATCAATCGGCTGCATCGTTGTTTCCATCGGTGTTACGATAGTGTTAACAACGGGCTCTAGTACTTGCGGCTGCTGCATCACTGGAGGCGCCATATCAACTGGAGTCATTATTGGTGCTTCTGCTACCGGCTGCGGTTGTACGGGAGCTGGTGTTGGCATTTCTACTGGCTGCTGTGGTTGCATCGGAGCGGGCACTGGCATTTCTACTGGCTGCTGCGGTTGAGCTGTGCCCTCCCCTACTGGCATGGTATTTTTTTCTATTTCTAGATTATCCATTTTTTTATTCGTTACTACGTTATTATCGAGCAGTTGATGTGCTGGTCGTTGCCGTTGCTGGCATACCATTACCCGCTCCTTTCATACTTACGATTGTTTCGACCAATGCCTTATGGGCTACTTTTATTTTAGTAGTCACGTTCTTGGCGAGTTTATTTTTGATATTTGCGAATGCCGTTGCAGGCTTTGTCGATGCGACCATTGCTACATTCGCTTTCTTCATTGTCGCCAATTCTGTCTTTGCTCCTGTGATTGCTTTTTGTGCCTCTACGAGCTTAGCGCTTGCGATTGTCATATCCTTCCCCTCAAGCTGTAGCTTTGCAATGCGCGACTGTATTCGCATCGCAACTTCCTCAAGCGTTGCGATGCGTACTTCTAAACTTCGCTCCAACCCCGTAACTGTTTCTTGTAAGCGTGCCTTTTTCGCAGCAGGTGTTAATGGCTTCTGCGTTGCTGTTACTGCTGGTTGTGGCGTTGTCGTTGTTGGTACTTGTGCATATGCAACGGCAGAAAATCCTGCAATTGCCATACATCCAACAACTAAATATATATATTGTTTTTTCATATGATTAGTTCTCCCTACGACCTTTTTATTTTAATGTATACGTATCTTTATTATACACTCTTCCAAAATAATTACGAATATAAAAACATCCCTTGTTTAATAAGGGATGTTTTTATATTCCATTTTATTATCTCCTGCTTTCTATTATCTCGCCTGTACTCCTTTTCCATCCCAATACAACGCTGGAACGAATACAGAAACATTTGCCGCAGTTTTTTGTTCAGTGAGCCAATCGTTAAACACTCCATTCTGGAGGGTTATATTCCCTTCGAGTATCTCTTGTTTTGCTTTTGGCAAAAGCACAAGCTCCTTAAACTGCCCTGGCGTTAACCCATACATCAACCCTGTAGCCTTCCCCATTTCCTTTGATTGTAAGTCGATTCCCTCGGTCTTGTTTTTAATCAACTGCTCCAAATCGGTTTCGCTGTATCGTTTTTCTAACTCCTCATCAATTAAAATACCTTCTATTAACGCATCCATAGTCGCTCGCTGCAAATCCCGCTGCACTTCCTTTGTGTCCATTATTACATCGCTTTCTCCTGTTATTTTTATATTACTTCGATAAAAATGGTCTGCCATTGTAAAATTCTCCCTAAACATGCCATAGGTAATTGGCGCAAGCCCTACGCGTGCAACAGGCCAATAGCCCGTAACTCCAATTACAATTCCCCCTATAAATACTAACCCTCCTCCGATGATTGCTATTAATTTTATTATTTTTTTACCTTTCATTGCAGTATATATGTTCACAATTATTATGGAGTAATGATCATCACTTTTTCCCCTGGGTTTTTATAATTAAATTTTGCACGCAGTTCTTTTTCAAGATTTTCTTCTCGAGAAAAATAATCTAATTGCTCCTGCAATGACTCGTTTTCCTTATTCAGCATCTCTACTTTTTCTTTAGATGCCTGTAGTTGATTTCCCATATCATTCCCTTTTCGAAACAATCCGAAGGCCTGAATAGAAACTACTATAATGATAATTGCTAGGAGTGCGATTGTAATATATTTACCCATATATTTAATACTATACCGTAACAGACGCACCTTGTCACTTTTTCGGCGGATGCCGAGTCTATCTTTTCCACTTTTTTTATAAAAAGTGGAGCAAAAAATCGCGAGCGAATAAAAATGACGGAATGGACTCGAAAATTTCTAACGAAACTGCGAACTCGCTCCTGCTCACCGCTCAGACACCGCAGTTTCTGAGGAAATTTTTGTCGCCCATTTGATCCGCCATTTTCACAGGCTCGCAGATGCAGAATGCACCCCTCTTTTATTTCTTCAGCAATTCTTTAAACACGTCCGCAGACACATTTACTTTTGCCATAGACAATAGGCGCTTCTTTCCTTCTTTTTGCTTCTTCCATAGCTTCATCTTGCGTGTTCTGTCTCCTCCATACAGATACCCTGTTACATCTTTGCGCATTGGCGCAATTGTTTCACGCGCAATAACCTTCGCCCCTGTAGTTATTTGGATTGCTTGCGCAAATTGCTGTTGCGGCAATAGATCCTTTAGTCGCAGTGCCATTTGTCGTGCTTCATATTCAATATCTTTCTTCGGAAGAATGCGGGACAATCCTACAACCATATCTTTCGCAACCATAACATCAATGCGTGCTAAATCCGCCTTTTGATAATCGGCCATTTCATAACTAAATGACGCAAATCCATGCGTAAGTGATTTTAATTGATCATCGAAGTCTGAAATCAATTCCATAAGCGGCATGCGCGTCCTAATAAGCACGCGATCCCCCATGTTCGTTGTTTGCATTTCCCCCATACGAAATATTTCTTTCAATTTCATAATAGGGCCTAAATATACTGTTGGTGCAAGTATTTCCAATTCAATCATCGGTTCCCATATTTCATCATATTCGGCAGGAAGATCTTGGGGATTCTCAATAACAACCAACCCCGCTGTGTGTGGTTTTTTTATTTTATATGCCACCGAAGGGAAACTGTTTACCGTGTCCATATCGAAATCTTGCTCCAATCGCTGTGAGATGATTTCAAAATGTAATTTTCCTAAAAAGCCTACTTTAAATCCGCGCCCTAACACGTCGTTATAGTCCGGCTCTGTTTTTAGGGCGGGGTCCGTGAGCTTTAACTTCTGAAATGCCTTTTTCATTTCCTCATATTCACTCCCGTCTTCTGGGAAAAACGAAACGAACACGCGTGGTTGCGGTTCTTGGTATCCTCCCAAATCCGTATCACCAATCGTATCTCCGATTTTCAACTTATCCGGATCTTTAATACCCGTTGCGATGTACCCGATTTCTCCTTTCGAAATCTTTGTTGATGCCTTCATCTTCGGCTGAAAATAGCCCACTTCTTTTGTTTTAATCTTCACGTTTGTTGCAACTAATCGTGTATCTTGGTTGCCCACAAATTCGCCATGAAATACACGCACGAATGCGATAATTCCCTTGTGGTCGTCATACACAGAATCAAACACCAATGCCGCTCTTCCTTTGCTCGTTTCATCAATCTGCTCTTTTGATCCTTGTTCCCATTCTTTTGGAGGGGGCAATTTTACAATCACCTCTTCGAGGAGATCTTGCACACCCAATCCTGTCTTTCCTGAAATTCTAAAAATATCATCAAGTTCACATCCTAATAGCTGTGCTGTTTCCAACAATACCGTATCCAGCTGCGGCGGATTCATATCCACTTTGTTTAACGCGCCTATAATTTTAAGCCCAGCCTTTTTAGCCATTTCAAAGTTCGCAAGTGTCTGTGCCTGAATACCTTGCGTTGCATCTACCAACAAGATAACACCCTCCACCGCTTTGAATGCGCGCGATACTTCATATGCAAAATCAGGATGCCCCGGGGTATCGATAAGGTTTAAAATGTATTGTTTACCATCACGCTGACTCTTGTAGTCCATACGCACTGGGGCCATTTTAATGGTTATTCCCCGCTCGCGCTCTAGATCCATTTGATCAAGAAATTGTGCTTTCATTTCACGTACTTCTACGGTCTTTGTTATTTCCAAAAGACGGTCCGCTAACGTGGACTTTCCGTGGTCGATGTGTGCGATTATCGCGAAATTGCGAATGTTCCTTGTCATTGAGGCATAGTACCGTAAAAATCGGTATAAATCCAGTTGTGGACCAAAAACCGTCAGCCCTGGGCTGACGGTTTATTCTTAATCTCTTTGCAACATTCCCTTTGCCATGCGGCTAAAGAATTCTTTTGGCTGTGCCTTAAAATTGTCTAGCACAATTTCTCGAACAAGCTCGGCATAGATATGGTGTTGGCCAAATCTGCTCACCTTTTTCCTATACGACTCGAGCTCCTTTCGTTTTACTTCGAATCTAAATTCTTCTCCTGTTTCCGTTCGCTTTTGATCTACTGCCCTAAACTGTGCGTCTTCAGCAAATCCATACGTGACCACCTTTCCTTTGTATACGTTTGCAAGATTACGAATACGGTCATCATCCGCATTTATAATTAATATGCCGTTCCATGGAAGTGCCTCTGCGAGTACTGCGAATTCTTTGGCAATATTATCCAGTGTTTCAAACTGCTCTTGATAAATCATAGTAATCGTTGTTGCGACAACCATATTTGGCTTCACGATACTCAAGAGATACTCCATATCGTGTGGGCTATCAATCGCCATCTCAAGAATAAGGTGCTCTGTCTTTTCTCGATCAATTGCTTGCTTGCGAAAGTCGAGTGCTTTCTTTGTTGCTTCCCATAGTATTTCCATCCATGCGCGCACATCCCCTTCTCCTGAGGGTAGGTCAAGGATAGAAAGAGGTAACCCTATTTCTGCGTTGAAATGCTTTTTATTTGCACGCACCAAAAAGTTTCGCTCATGCAATGCCTGTTCCACGGCCTCTTTCATCCATGTGCGTCGCGTTGTACCTGCAATCACGATGATATACGGCTTTGTCTTTGCGACGTGTGCTTTTGCAAGCCACTTCAGGACAAATGCTATTGGTTTTTTAAGAATATCGTTCATACCTGTTTTTTAAAATATTTCTTAATACGCCCAAATGCCCGATCAATATCCTTTTCTGTTCGTCCAAAAGAAATGCGAATGTGCCCTTCTCCATTTGGACCAAATGCAGCCCCTGGAACAACTGCTACATGTGCCTTTTCAAGTAATTCGCGCGCAAATTCCCATGAGTCACGCTTTGGCAATAGTTTCGGGAATACGAAGTACGCTCCGTTTGGTTTTTGATATGAGAAAAATTCCGACAACTCATCAAGGTGCGCCATTGTCACATCTCTTCTTCGTGTGTATTCATTTCTAAAATATTCAATATCCTTTTCTGCAAAATCAAGCGCAGCGATGGCTGCGTATTGAGAAATAACAGGGGCACACGTTACCATCGCGTCGTGCACTTTAACAATTTCACTAATAATCTCCACGTCGCTATGCACAAACCCAATACGCCATCCGGTCATTGCGTATGCCTTTGAAAGGCTAAACACGCGAATAACGCGCTTGCGTAATTCAGGAATTTGCGCGAGCGAAAAGAATGGTTCACTTTCACCATCTACTGTGTACAAAAAATCTTTATACACTTCATCTGTAATAATATAAAACTTTTTCTTTTCTGCGAGCTCGGCAATCTTTAACAACTCTTCCTTTTTAAATATAGTTCCTGTTGGATTATTTGGATTTGCAAACAAAATCCCCGCTGTATTTGCAGTTATCTTTTTAGTCAAGTTATCAAAATCAATACTCCATCCATTTTTCTCATCAAGATTCACAAACACTGGCTTTCCGCCGGCAACCTTCACCGCTTCGGCGTAGGATGTGTAGCTCGGAGAAAATAAAAGGATCTCGTCTTTTTTACCATCAATAATTGTTATCAATGACGCGGTAATTGCTTCAATAGAACCTGCTGTTACCACGATTTCGTTTTCAAAATCGTAATACATCCCCTCTTGTGCAAGCTTCTCCTCTATAGTTTCGCGTAGTTCAGGCAATCCGTATGTGAGCGAATACTTTGCAACAAGCCCTTTATTCAGGGCTTTTATCGTTGCCTTTTTAATAACCTCTGGTGTATCAAACGATGGAATACCCTGTGCCAATGAAACGACATCGGGGATCTTCGATGCCAATAGCTCAATCTGCTTTATCGGCGAGAGATTTATTTTCTGTGTTCTCGGAAATAATACTTTCGGTGCCATACAGGTAGAATGTTTAATCAGTTCAGTATATCACACCTCCTTGTTCTCTGCACTTTTTGTTCTTTTTCGTTTTTCTGCCACGGCAACTGGCTGTGCCCTCTCCGTAATATACATGCGTAATATTTTCAAGAAACGAGAGGCTACAAAAATCGCGCCAACTTCCAATGCAGTAAATGTAATTTCTTTCAATATGTGCAACTCTTCCCCATGTGAAGACTCCATAAAATGTCCATTCGTTGCAAAATTAACCACATACAATACGAATGTCATAATGAGCCACAGAAATACGAAGTACTCCCCTTTCCTTCGATTCACCAGCTCTTCCTTCTCCATAAGCCAATGCATCGCTTCCTTATGCAAAGAATACAAACCCAGCACACCAAAATAGAAAAGGTTTATTTCATCAGACACATATTCGCCCCTACTAAAAAATCGTACCAACGACATACCAATTGCCGCGTACGTAACCGCTAAACAGATTGCGTATAGTGTGTCGTTGATCTGTCGTTCAACGCTTTTTGCTCCTTGTTTTATCATAGGCTTATTATACACAAAAAATGCAAATGCGTATGCCAATAAAAAAGGCGCTCTTTCGAGCGCCTATTACTCCTACTGAATCTACCTCGAGGCAAAGAAGACTATCCCCCGTGAAGACTCCATCATCTTCACCTTCGACGGATCGTCGGAGAGGAGTGCCGATACGGTTCGTATGTCGGCGCACGTAATCTGGCGCCTCGTACCGCCTGTCACGAGAAATGCCCTTTCGCTGGCGAAGTTCGACTCCCCAATTCTCCCTGTAGCGAGAGCCAGTAATCCCTCTCTGGCCATCTTCTCACACGCTTCGCAAAGCGAGGGAATCTGAGAAGGTCTCGCATCCTCATTCACAAAAAGTTCCTCCTTGCATTCGTCGCAACAGCGATTAACTCGCTCCCCCGCAATCCGTTGCACAGTTCGGCTAGCACGCCGCAGCCCGAACTCCTTAATGAGCCCTTGCTGTTCTTCCGTAAGCTGCCTTGGCATACTCTTTCCCCTTTCTTCTGATATAATGACGAACTGATTTCAAAGTATGCCCATAACCACGTTTTGTCAATTTTTATTTACCCATCCTTCTGTCCGTAGACGCGAAATAGTTGAGTGCTTTTTCAAACTCCCGCTCCGAAAAATCCGGCCACAATATTTTAGTAAAATAAAAATGCGCATTGGCTATATCCCACATCATGAAGCCACTTGACCAATGTGGCTCTCCTCCCGTCCTAATCACTAGATCAACTGGCGGTAGACCGCTTGTCCATAAATTTTTCTTCACCAACTCCTCATTAATTTCCAATTTGTCATTTTTCCTTTTGGCTTTTGCTATTTCTTTTATCCCGTTCATCATTTCATCGATTCCGTTATATGCCAGCAAAAAAGTAAGCTGATGGTCGCCGTAGCCTTTAGTCGCATCTATCGCCTCTTCTATCTTCTCGATAAGGCTTTTCGGGAACCCCTGCCTCCATCTCCCAATTACATTTATTTTAACCTTGTTCTTATGAATATCCCTATTTTTTGCAAGTTTCTTAAAATTGCTTTCGAGAATCTTATATATAAAATTTATTTCCGTAGATTTTCTTTTTTCAATATTATCAAGCGAAAGCCCCCAAAAAGTGATTGCGTAAACGTTGCCGTTAATCGCTTGTTTCGTTATGTCGACGATCCTTTTTGCCCCTTCGCGATGCCCAAAAAAATCCGGTAGGCTCTTTTCCCTTGCCCACCTCCTGTTGCCGTCCGGTATTACTGCAATATGTTTTGGAATATTCATACACTCGTATGTAGTTTATATAACTATGCCTAGTAAGACAATGTGCCTCCTCCGTCGCCGACTCTTTTTAAAGCAAAGCAGTTTGCTTTAAAAAGTAGTTTTCGAATCCCTCACGCAATGCGCGCAGGCGCATTGCTCCTCTCCGCAAAAATAAAAACCCTTTCGGGTTTATTATTTTTGCGGAGAGGGAGGGATTCGAACCCTCGAGGGGGTTGCCCCCCTAACATCTTAGCAGGATGTCCCTTTCAACCACTCAGGCACCTCTCCGTGTATTAACCAATAGTCTTTGACTGCTAAAATACTTCCGTATTGTACGGGAAAAATACTACTTTAGCAACCAAAGCCGCTTACGTATTACCAATTTTGAATCATGCTCTTTAACTTGATCCACCGTTGGTCATTATTTCCTTTTATTTTTATAGAAGACTCCTTTAACTCCTCCGCTTCTCTCATTATCTCCGCTAATTTTATATCCTCTCTTAAGACACTCATTGCCATACCTCCCGCTATTTCATAGCATGCATCCCCGATGTTTATCTCTCCTCGTTCTACCTTATCTACTAAATCCCTATATCGTTTTACATAATCTACCTTGTTTCCTTTTATCATACTATTATTTTATTTGTTTATTCTCTGTGTTTTCCAATTTCCATGTCAGCCAAATCATCCATAACGCTACACAAATACACAACAATGAGTTTACGCTTAGCGACATCTTAAACCCATATTGCGAATACAAGAATCCGGCAATTAACGGAGCGATTGCATACCCAAGACTTGAAACGATGCTCTTTAGCCCCACAAATTCTCCATCTTCTCTATGATCTATATCGTTTGCCTCGAGTGCATGTGCCGCAGAGTAATAGGCAAGATTGTTTCCGATACCGATAATAAAGCCTACGATAATTAACCATACTGGCCATCCATAAAATGGGAGTGCAATAAGCCCGACGATTATAAACAGCCATCCCAATGAATGCGTGTGCTTCCAATTATATTTATCTGCTAAATACCCCGCATACCCTGCAAAAAACGCCGTAACTAAATCATATACTCCCAGCTGTAACCCTCCTCCCCCGCTTAACCCTATCTTTGCTAAGTGTAATGGAAACACAAACCAAATCGTTCCATAAAACATTCCTTCAAAAAAAGTTGCGCCGATAAGTAGTAGTGGATAATTTTTATTTTCTTTAATAAACCATAATCCATTCTTAATAGCCGGAATTGGATTTATACTTTTAAGAAGCACCCTACTCTGTATCTTGCTTGCCGTAATATCATCGGGTAAAAGCGACAACATCGTAAAACTTGCTCCATATACAAATATCAGTATCCACGCTGCAAACACCTCATTTCCTGCGATGACGAAGAACGGCAATGTAACGGTAGCAAAAAATATTGCCAAAGAGCTAATATTCCCATACAAACCGAATGCCATACCGCCCTCATCTTTTTTTGTTGTTCGTAAAATATATGTTTCCGATGAATCTCTAAACCCATATCCAATAAACAACAAGAGTGCGAATGCTGTTAATGCAACTGGATTGTGTAATGAAAATGTAATCCAAACAAGACCCGCTAAAACTCCTGAAGCAAGCCCGATCATAACGGTTTTCCTGCCTCCAATCTTATCTGCCAAATTTCCTCCAATCGGATCTATTAACAACGCCTCAATAAGACACAGGACACTGATAATAACTCCCGTATACCACTCGCCATAGATAACCGCTATCACTACTGGCAGGACGCCATATATTGTCGCGCTTCCAAACGCGGCCACACCTGCACCCGAAATAAACAAGAGGAAGCTTTTGTGATGCGCAGTCCACCCATTAATTAATTTTGGAACATGTGTGAGCATACGCGTTTATATCTTTTTCAGTGTTGCATATGCAGCTTTTTTGTCGGTTGCGGTAAAAATATACGAACCTGAAACAATAATGTCACCCCCTGCGTCTTTTATTGTTGGTGCTGTTCGGTCGTTTACTCCTCCGTCTATTTCAATGGTGATTCCTGGGTACAACGCTTTCAGAAAAACTATTTTCTCTAATACGTTCCGCTGAATCTTTTGTCCGGAGAATCCTGGCTTTACTGCGAGCAGCTGAATGAATGGAAAGTGCTCAATATATGTTGCAGCCGCTTTTATTGGTGTAGCTGGTAATAGTGCGATTCCAATCTTTCCTTTCCCAAACCCTTTTAAGAAAAGAATGTCCTTTTCGGTTATCGTCTCCACATGCACAATAATACGTTTTGCCCCTGCCTCAAGCCAGCGCATAACTAATGGCTTTGGATCGACTACCATGAGATGTATCTCGAAATTAATCCCTTCGATTTTTTCCGTCTTCAACCACTCCTTTAACTTCTCCGGATTATTCCAGCTTTTATTCGGATTAAATTTACCATCGCTTACGTCTATTTGTAGCCAGCTATTTTTCGGCAAAAAAGCCCGCGCTTCTTTTATTTGCTTTTTAACCGCTGCAAATGTGTTGCAATTAATTGTAGGGATGACTTTCATGGTTTTAATCGTAGTGGATTCCCTCCTTCGCGGGAATGACGCTTCGAGAGCAAATTCCTCGACACCCGGCGCATTGCACGCTCGTGTACTCGTTAGCAATGCCGAGGGTCAAGCTCGGAATGACAGAAAATTTAAAACGTTAATAATTTTTCAAACCGCTCCTTATCTTTAAAAGGGCCAATGATTGCAAGGTTAAGGCCCTCGTTCTTCACAATGTCTTTTGCGACTGCCTGTATCTGTTCTGCGGTTACTTCTTGCGTTTTTTGTATCAACTCCTCAGGGCTCATCATCTTATGCTCTAACACCTCCTGAGAGCCATAGAAACCAGCCCATTGATTTGATGTTTCGAGGCCTAATACTAATCCGCCAATTAAGTGCTCTTTTGCTCGTTCTAATTCTTCGGCACTTACCGGCTCTTCAGCCATGCGCTTTAATTCGCCGATAATTGCGGTGATTACATCGTCTATTTTTTTATGATCGATGCCTGCGGATATATCTAAATAGCCATGATCGGTTGAAAGGTCTGCTCCCGAACCAATGTAATATGCAGCGCCCATTTCCTCCCGAACCTTTTGGAACAGCCGCGAGCTCATACCGCCGCCGAGAATATCGGTAAGCAATTCTATTGCATATTTTCGCTCGTCGAATAAATCAAACGCGCGCACCCCCATAACCAAGTGCGTCTGGTCTGTTTCTTTTGTTGTTAATACAACGCGCGGCTTGTCTTGCGATTCCAACGTCTTCTCTTTTGTTCCTTTTGTTCCTGTCGTGATATCTGCAAAATATTTTTTTACACCTTCAATTACTTCCTGCTCATCGAATGCTCCGGCAACAACAACAATCGTTGCATCGGCAACATAGTGCGCTTTGTGATACGCAACAAAATCGTCTCGTTTAATGGCACTTACCACATCTTTGCGCCCTGCGATTGGCCAACCTGCTGGCTGATCCCCATACAATAATTCTACAAAAACATCCTGCACTTTGCGCATCGGCAAGTCCTCCATCATATTAATCTCCTCAATAATAACACCCTTCTCTTTATCTATTTCTGTTGCGTCGAATTTTTGATTGAGATAAATATCCGAAACCACGTCTAAAATTAGCTCAAAATGTTTTGGCCGTGCCTTTGCATAATACCCTGTATATTCTTGACTCGTGAATGCATTGTATGAAGCGCCAATACCATCAAGCTCACTCGCAATGGAAAAAGCCGTTGGACGCTTCGCTGTACCCTTGAAGCACATATGTTCCAAAAAATGCGAAATACCATTCATTTCTTTCGTTTCATATTTTGAGCCCGTTTCGACAAGCACCAATACGGTCGTTGCCAAACTCGCCTCTTGGGGCGCTAAAATAAGTCGTAATCCATTGTCCAATGTCAGTTTCTTCATATTCCATTCATTATACACACTCCGGTCAATGAGGGAAATAAACCCCCGCACTAATTGTAAATATGTTTGCCCTCGAAGCCGTCACTAGGACTCTCGGTAATAATTCCCTTTATGCTTCGCTGAATATATCCACTACGGCAACTTATTGCTTCGCAATCTACAATTAGTGCGGGGGTAAAAAAAGCGCACCATATGGTGCGCCCTTGCCTTATCTATTTTCTTCTCGCTTCCGAGGACGCTTACGCTTCTCCTTTTTTAGTCCTCTCATTTTTCTTAATGCGGCTACTTCAATTTGACGAATGCGTTCTCGTGTTACCCCGAGCGAGATGCCTATCTCATCAAGCGTTTCGGTTTCTCGGCCTTCAAGCCCGAATCGCCGCTGGATAACCATCAACTCCGTTTTCGACAACCGCGCAAGTGCAGGCATGAGTATTTTTTCTTTCATTTCCTGCCTGTAAACATTATCCTCGGGAGAAGGACGCGTGTCGGCAATCGTATCCCCCAGCGTTCCCTCTTCCCCCTCAAAGATTTCTTGATCGAGGGAATGTGTATTCAGCCTCACCTCTAATTGCTCCGCTGCGCGAAGACGCCCCCTGAGAGATGCTTCCACCTCCTGCTTGCTAATGCCTGCTTGCGTGTTATTGAAAAGGTTCGCCCGAAGTGCTTCTTCTACGAGCTCCTCAAAGCATGGCATTCTTCCTAGCTGAGCAGCCATCTGCGCAATCATGCTTCTTCGTCGATTAAGGAATTCTTCCATGTGCACAGGGACGCGAATGCTTCGCACTTTATCCATAAGTGCGCGTTCGATTGCTTGCCGTATCCACCACGTTGCATACGTAGAAACCCGGCAACCGGCTTCCGACTTAAACCTATCGATTGCCTTAATCAAACCAATATTCCCCTCTTCGATTAAATCATCGATGAGCATTCCTCGGCTCCTGTATCGCTTTGTTATTTTTACAACTAAGCGAAGATTGCATGCGATAAGAGTGTCACGGCTTTTCTCGCATCCTGCTTCTTTTTTAAGGACCAAGCTTCTTTCCTCGTCTGCTGATAATAACACGCGCTTGTTCACATCCTTCATGTACGCGTCGATAGCGGAAACCGACGATTCGATTATTTCCTCTTTTTCAATAAGGAATCCTCCAAAGCCGATCTCACCCTCGTCCTCATTTTCACCTTCATCGTCGCCTTCTTCGTCTTCTAGCTCTTCTTCTTCTGACCAGTCATCGAGCTCAACCTCTGCAAGTTCTTCCCCCGAAGGCTCCCTTTCGTCACTCACAACTGAGCTCGACTTTTTTTGTTCATCGAGCACACCATTTTTTACAGGCTCTGGTGCGGGTGGTTTTTGCGCAATCTCTAATTCACTGAAGCATACCATCCAGTCCGTATCATCAAGGACCAGCATTCCGCTTTTATGACCTTTCATAGCCACTCCCCTTTCGCATTAAATAGATTTTAAATGCTGCTAGTCCCATACAATCACGTAGCTCTTACTCTGTCAACTTTAAGGTAACAAAAAAAAGAGCGCACCTGGGTGCGCTCGTTGCTATTCTACCTCTCTCCCTTTATTAGGGTTGATAATTTCTACCTCACCCTCCCCATTTAAAACAATCCGCTTCTTCAATATTCTCAACACCTTGTTTTGGATTTGACGAACCCGCTCTCGAGTAAGGCCGCCGAGAGCTTGCCCAATATCATCAAGCGTCCACTCGCCATACACAACGCCGTACATTGCTTGTATTACGAATCGCTGTTGAGGGGGTAACTCGCTCGTTGCCTTTTTCCGTATCCATCCCCCTCGATTCGCCGCCGATTCAAGCACTGCTGCCGGTGCATGCAATAATCGCAGCGCTTCCAACTCCAGTATTTGCACTTCTTCGTGCGTTACTTTCATAAGTTGCGCAATCGTTTCAGTTGGCAATGGATCGTCATTCAATCCAAACCGCAACACGATTACCCATCTATCCCTCAGTTTAAATGAGTTAATCGTCCCCAAGATTTTTTCGCGCAAGTCGTCATCGCCAAGTGTTTCGTCTTGCAATGGTCTTTCATCAGGGATGGGCATCTCCGTGTCATCGCCATCTTTGTCCAGGCCAAATGTATCAATCGAAACAGATGGCATTACGCGATATTGCAAATATTTTCTTTGAGCACTCGAGAGGCCTGCTTCCTTGCAAATTTCCTCCTCGGTGCTTCCCACCTTTTTTTGATGTATGAGACGCAACGATGCGGTGCGATATTTACCCAGAACTTCGTGTGCATGCGCCGTCATTCTCACTACATCCCTTTTATTTATGATAAAACGCTCTATATACTGTTCTATCCAGTGCGCCGCGTACGTCAATAACGTACACCCAAATGTTGGATTGTACTTCATGATCCCCTTTCGCAATCCAAGGGACCCCTCACTAAATGCATCAAGAAAAGGGACGCCATATCGATTAGCGTACCGCCAAGCGATTTTTACAACAAATCGCAAGTTAGTTTCAATAAGCTTATTAAGAATCCGCTCATCTCCCGTTTTTTCGTATTGCGCCAGAAGTCTTTCCTGTACTGCTCGCTCTAAAATCGGAAATTTACCGATATCACGCATAAGCAATGCGTTGAGGCTAATTTCTTGCTTCCACCCCTTCTTGCCATATACGGCCTGCCCCATATCATCTTCATCCCCTCCTGCTGGGTGTTGCGTGTACGTAACTACTACATCCTGACTTCCATCATCTTCGTACATCGCTAATCCCCTTTCAAGGTAGGTTAATTTTCAATATTACTGACTCCATACAACCACTTGGCTTGCATTATGTCAAATATTTTTCTTCTCCCTCGGGTATTACAAAAAGGCACCGCGTAATGCGATGCCTTTTTGTTTATATGTCGGGGTGCCGAGAATCGAACTCGGATCTTACACTCCCGAAGCGCATATACTACCATTATACTACACCCCGCTAGAAACTTTAGCGCTTCAGAACAAATCTTCTGTATTATTGTCTAAATTTTATTTTTATACAAGTACGCTTCACACATGAAACTGCTTCTTCATTTCATGTTCAATACCCTCTTCAAATTCGTCTTTTGTTTCTTTCGCCTTTTTGACCATCGCGTCTAATTCAGATTCACTTAATTCATTTAATTCGGTCACGCGGCGCTTTAATAGCACCTGCTCATTCTTAAATGGATCTTCGATTACTTCCTCAAGCAACACAGCGAGAATCTTCCCTATCTTCGGCCCTGGCTTAATAGTAAGCAATTCCATAATTTCCTCACCATTAATCTTAATCATCTTCGGCGATATTGGGTCGCGCTTTACCTTTTCTATCATAAACAACAGATGGCGCAATTTATACGGCACTGCTTTCGGCACACCCGAACCGATGCGATCTGCTTCGCGCACCTTAATAAGATCATCAATTGACTCAGGACCAACCCGCGCCAAAAATCGGCGCACACCTGCTGGACTTACTTCTCCTACGTTGTAGTAGAACATGTGGTACCGAATGAGATGGATAATATTTTCCGCGATATGTTTTGGAAAATGTAATCGATCGAGCATGCGCGTCGCAATACGTGCCCCAACTAATTCATGATTATAGAACGTCGAGTGCTTCCCGTCCCCTGCTTTTGTTTTTGGCTTTCCTACGTCATGCAACAATGCAGCGAGTCGTATCTCGAGTTCGTATCCTTGTTTTACCGCATACTCAAGCGATTTTAAATTATGCTCCCATACTGAATAAATGTGGTGCTCGTTTTGCCCCACACCAATACCATCGCGCAACTCAGGCATAACAAAACGTAGCAGACCTGTTCGTTCTAATTCTTCTATTCCCTCCACCGCTTTTTTTGTTGCTATGATTTTAATAAACTCATCGCGAACACGTTCTTTTGCAATCATCTCTAGTAACCCCGCGCTCTGTTGCAACGCTTTCTCGGTATACTCTTCAATAACAAAGCCAAACTCAGCAGAAAATCGCACACCGCGCATAAGACGCAGCGCATCTTCTTCAAATCGCTTTAGTGGATCCCCTACTGTTCGGATGACTCCATTCTCTAAATCTTCCCTGCCTCCATAGGGATCAATTACTTCGTTTGTATCGATATCATACGCCATCGCATTGATCGTAAAATCACGACGTGATAAGTCGTCTTCAACTTTGTCGGCGAAGCGCACTTCATCAGGATGTCGCTTGTCGGAATATTTTCCCTCGATGCGAAATGTTGTCACTTCGACAATTTTGAGCTTCGGATCTTCGCTGTCTGTTTTAATGGCGACCGTGCCAAAATTATTCTCATATACGCTTTCTGGAAATAACTCTTGAATCTTCTCTGGACGAGCAGCTGTGGTAATATCCCAATCTTTTGGTTCAACACCGACAATCATGTCCCGTACGCACCCTCCTACTAAATAGGCCTCAAATCCGGCTAATTTTAATAAAGCGCAGATGGCTCGCGCTTCTTTTGGTATTTCAAATTGTTTCTGTTCCTTTTTACGCATTCTTGCTTGACGAATCTTGTCTTTTGTTGATTTCCATTATACACTATACAAGTTAAAAACATAAAGCACCCGTAGCTCAATTGGATAGAGTAGCTGCCTTCGAAGCAGTTGGTTGGGGGTTCGAGTCCCTCCGGGTGCACCAAGTTATATTGACGACCTCTTTTTGTTTGTACTATACTAACTTGGTATCTATTTTATACGCCCCTGTAGCTCAGCCCGGTAGAGCACCTGCCTTTTAAGCAGTGTGTCGATGGTTCAAATCCATCCGGGGGCACATAGTCAATTCATATTAATTGACTAACAATAACAGTTTCTCTATGATGAGGACGTTATAATGCATCTCTAGCTCAATTGGTAGAGCAGGGGCCTCTTAAGCCCAAGGTTCCGGGTTCGATTCCCGGGGGATGCACCACATGGGTTTCCGCATTGTCGGAAGCCTTAGAAAGCTGGAAAATCCAAGTCAATTTGGGTGTTCCATTACATATTTCTTCATACGTTGGAGTTTCTTCAAACACAAGCCCGAATAAGGCCTGTTGTTGCATGATATTCGTTGTGTTTAACAGCATTTCCGCGGGGTGTTCCATTATTTTTTTCGCGTCCCTAATAAAGTCGTCGATATCCCGCTCGGTGATCTCCATCTTGTTCCGTTCGGTTTGAGCACTTCTCATTCGTCGATCAATTGCTTCTATTTCTTTTTCTATCACTTGCCTGACCACGTCACTACCGGTGGCAATAAATGCCTTCACGGCTTGTGCCTTTTCTGCTTCGAGCTCGGACACATTAAGGCTGACTTCTGACGCAACCTGCATAATCTCCCCTTGTCTCTCTCGGTAGCGATCAAGCAATACAGTATGCAAGCTGTTTATGATTTCCGGCTGAAAGTGTAGGTCGTTAATAAACTTTTCGACAGATGCGTCAAAAGTCTCTTTTTTTATTCCAATATATTTGTGATCTCGGGCGCAGTGGTATGTCGGAAATCCCGCCCCGCTTTTACCCTTCGGAGAACTACCCAAAAATGGCTTCTTACAAATTGGACATAAGATACTCTTGTATGGGAACAGTGGGTTATTCCGCATGCGTTTATAAACAACGAGATCCGGGTGGTAATCATAGAGTGCCTCCAAAAAGTCCCCGTCTTTGCGGATAAATACTTTCCCCCTATTGGCAGCATTAAATGTCTCTATGGATACAAGCCCTTCATAAGCCGCCTTTACCGGCTTGTAATTCGTCCACTTCTCTACCAGAACCCCACAATAGATAGGCTTTCTTATGTGCTGTTGTAGTTTTTTAACATTTAAGACGCACTCTCCCGTTTGCCCAATTATTTCTTGATGGGTCGCCTTATCAAATTTGTTACGGAGCTTAGTTCTATACCCCATGGCATTTACCCTATCGACAATCTCAATATCCGTGTACTGTCCCAATGCCCTCATTTCAAGCATGGCTATATAATACTTCGCTCGTTCAGGATCTGCGACTTGAATAGTACGCTTCTTGCCTCCAACATAAACCTTTTTATTAATATATCCATCTTGTGGAGCATTTGCCTTATACCCTTGTTGGGTTAGCCAAATTTCCTGTCCTATCATCCGTGTCAGGATTTTTGTAACCTCATCTTTTGCCGTTGTAGCAAGGACCACTTCCGATACTTCGCTCGGGGAAGATTGGCTCCACTCATATCCGAATCCATAATTTTCAAGCGTATTATAAGATGGCTGAATAATTCCATTCGTATCAAACATCTCCACCCCTCGCTTCATGAGTTCTCGCTTTATAAGTCCGTAAGCATCGGCTCCTCCTCGAGTACACCTGTCAATCGCCTTAAATACATAGTACTGAACTTTGCCGGGATTTTTATCAATAAAAGCGAGTATCTCCTGAAAAACAGGCCGCTGCTTTTTCCTTCCCGAAAAGCTTTCAAGCCATGGATCGTGCATAAGCTTCCACCCTTTTGCAATCGTTATTCTTTCACAGTTTTTGCTTTGCTCGCCCAAACTCTCCCCTTCTTGTGCCTGTTTAGTAGAGCTCACACGGCAGTGTATAATACAACCTTTTTGTTGATTATCTTTATTCATGCTTGTTTTTTAGATAATAATCTTATCCGCCCTCATTCTCTCTATTATGCTGTAATTGTCCATTAAATCCAGCTTTTCTGGTATTGTTTCTTTCCAGCCACTGATCAAAAATTGCATCAGCCATTCGATATTCCCAATCATAAAGTTGCCTGACCTGTTCTTCGGTTAAGCGTTCTCCGTAAGCGCCCAATAGATTTTTAAAATCAGTGATTGAAATCATATTGTCGATTGATTGAAGACTTCGATTTATCTTTTTATCGCCGACCGCCTCACAATCCTTATCGTTCGCCTTAGCGCTTGGCTTATTAGCAAGGCGCGTATTCTATCTCTTTGTCTCTTTCCGCCCCACACGGGGCGATTTGTCCCCTATTTATGCCGTCCTTGGCGGCGTAGGAACCAAAAAAGCCCCCAAGACCAAACACAACTCTTGGGTTATGTTCGATCTTGGAGGCTTTCCGCTCAATTACTATTTTAGTAACTAATCAGTGCTAACAGTTCTATGCCGACAAAAGACTGTTTGAAAGCGGCCCTACTCTTGAATTTACTGTATACGGGCTAAGCTAATAATCAACGGTTTTATAAGCACTGATTCTTGAAGTATTCTATTGTTCTTTCTTGAATTAAGTATAACACGCTACCCCTTTTATGTAGCATAAAACGAGGTAATATTCCCATTAAATGTGGGCGCGCAGACTCTTGACAGATTTATTTCTGACACCTTCTAAGCCGGCGGACCAGACTTAAATGCATTTTCGAATTCATATTATTTCCTTCTCGTCTCCCTCGTTTTTTTCTCAAGATATTCGCTATCCATGGCCATTTTCCAGCCTTCTCGCGCGTGTAATATGAAATTAGGAATGTTAGAAACGACGGTAATCCCGAGGATTCCCCAGAAAGCCACTATTTCAATAGTTGCATACCCTAATTTAAACCACTCGACACTTACATAGTCGATGCCCCAGAGTAAGACACTTACAACAATTAATGTGGCCATGTGCAACGCAAACCCTCCCAGATTAACGGCAATTTGTTTTCTTCTAATAACTCCAATGAGGGCAACGACCGCTGCCACAAAACTTAGCCATGATTGCATAATGAGTCTTGCCGCTGCCCATCCAAGAAATATAGCGATCACAATCCTTATAATTAGCATGTCTTTTATTATTTTTATTGAACTATTTTATAGTCTATATACCCGGAATCGTCATATTGTCCGCCACCGAATCGATAGTACCCAGCGCTAATTGCCCTTATATGCCAGACCAATCGAAATGTTTCTCCGACTGATTTTAAATCTTCCTCCGTTATTTTATACTCAAGTGTATTATTAGATACATACTTAAGTCTGTTATTTTCAAGCGAAACGGAGTCCATGAACGGCCTTGAGTTAGATTCCCAATTATATTCAATTCCTCTTCCCTGTGGATCTTTAGCTATAACAGTTGCCTTGAACGTATCCCCTACGCGTAAAATTCGTGATCCTTCGCTCGGCCAGCTGATGTAGGGACCCTTGTATTGGTTGTACATAGATGTTTTATATGTATTTCCCTTACTATCTTCGAGGGAAAGAATTATAGGATACTGCTCATGTTCGGTATATGTATCCCGCTGTTCCTTTAGACGCTCTTCTTCGGCGTGTATCCTCTCTTCCTCTATTCGCTTGCGGTCCGCCTCTGCACTTTCTTGGTTACGCCTCAAAAGATCTGCTTGAATTTTTTCTCCATCAACTCTATTCTGTTCGTCTATTAGTTTTCTATACGCTTCCTCTCGTGAGGACCTATCCTGCGTAGTGTTTTGGACTTTACCACTTAGCTGTACCGGAGATTCTGCGAGGATTTTTTCAGAGCTCTTCGCGATATTTCTCGACTGTTCTAAGCTCTGGAACCGCCTCACGGCCCGCGCAGTCAGCTTGCCATAATAGCCGGTTATAATGCCTTCCGGGTAGATATTGATATCTGCCGCCAAAATCGTCTGGAGCGTCCTTACCTTCTCCCCGGATGAACCTTCTTTAAGTTGTTCAATCAACTGCAAGACATCAGTCATACCGACGGTATTAGTTGCTGTCTGCGGTTGAGCTTGTGCCTTCTGTAATGTTTGTAATTGTACAGTCAAACTTTCAATCTGTTTTTGTAGGGTCTGGATTAACGACTGCAGTGTCGCGGTTGTGGTTGATGCAGTCGTGGTCGTTTGTGCCGATGCAACGAACGCGTTGCCAAATATGATCCCGACTACCAGTATGGTTACTATGTTTCTTTTTATGTTCATGATTATTGGTTATGATTTAATGCTTATTTTATCTATATATGGTTTACACACCGACCTTTGCAGTCCTGGAGATGGTTTTTCGGATACAAAAAACCCACCACCAGGTAGACCTTACGGCCATATACAAGTTTCCCTGTATAACGCAACGAGCGATCCTGATGATGGGATCTTTATGCTCGTTGCGATTTTGACCATACCACCAGGATTTCTCCTGATGGGTTAGGTCTACTGGATGATATTTAGTTGTTAATTTGTATTATATACTCTTTATTCAGAAAATCCACGCTTTACTCAGCATGGATTTTTCTAATGGTATTTTATTATCTACAGGACGAGGGCGGCTTTCGGTTTACGTATAGCGTTTGATATCCTGGATCTGTCTGAGTACTTGTCTTACATTCTGGACATCCATGGAACGCGCGATTTGCTCCGGGGCGCATTCGTACGGTTTTACTGTTCACATCCCAACAACGAGAGCAGAATGGGCCCTCCTCTTTTTCCCCTATTTTCCAATAAGCACCATTTCTGAATTCAAGACTATCCCTCACTTTAAGCAGCTCCTTTAATGCTCGATTCTCAATTTCAAGATCATAGATATGCTTTTGCTGATCAAGTAACTCTTTTTGAACAACTAAAATCTGCTCATATTGTTCAATCTTCCCAGCCTCTTTTAAAACAGCGGCTGCTGATTTTAATTCATCAAATATAGCCATATTTTATTTAACCTTTTTAGACTCTCACTCGATACATTTTCGCCGTATTTAGAGTGAATATGCAAAATTTCTACTAACTCTGATTCCTCGTATTTTTTCAGTTTATCAGTTTCCTTCTGTCCGCTTATGAACTCCGCCTCATTTAAAATACTACGTTTGATTATCCTTCTTTTTTCAATTAATCAATCCTGTTTTTTAGGATTTCTATGTAACCGGCTTAAGCTTGCAAATCCTGCTCCACCTCAATCTCCGCCTCAAGCGCCTTATTCCATCTCTCAAGATAGTCAATATTCTTTTTGACAATTTCTTCATCCAATGGGGAGTACTTCTGATGCGCAGCTGTCAGATTCGCTATTAGATCGGCCAGACTCGTTTGCTCAATCGTATTCAATTCCATCTCTCGCGTATAAATAAAGTGGCGCTGTGCCTTTGAATGATCAACTTCGAGGGCAATAATATTGTCGGGGTCACTCTGAATAAGTGCCATGCTCTTTTTACACTCGATGTCGAGCAAACTGGCGTATCTCATATCCCTTAAAAGAGCAATTGCCGTAGGGATTGCGAAAAATTCGTGAATGCCACGTATATAATATCTTGACGGAGGCCCCCCTCCTATTTTACTTACCCTGGCCTTTACCTCGCCATAAAAAATGCCATTACAAACTCCGGTCATTCCAAGCTTACCCAATAGCAGAGAAAAGTAGCTCCCATAAAGATTTGTAACCTTAACATCTCTTTCCTTTGCAATTTTCACGAACGAAACAAGCTTTTTCAGCTTATTAATATCGGCAGTCTTTTCGTTTATATCATCTATCCAAATAAAAATCTCATCACATCCGGTGTATTCCTTGATCAGACCCTCCGTAAGACTGTGAGAGTTTGTTGAGATTATTGGAATAACTTTCCCCGCAGTCTTTTCTTTTGTTTTGGCTAAAAGTTTCTTATTTATACCAAGCCACTCATCAGCGAGATCGTTAAAATAAAAATATGGGGGAATAATTGCAATTGGCTTAAGCCCCCCTCCCTCTCCTTTTACTAAGTGCTCTGCGCCATTTTTAATGAGAAATTTTTCATATTTTTTAATAGCGCGCCCTCTCTCACTCTCCATCTTCTGAGTCTGTAGTATGATGTTTTTTTCGCAAAAGCTATCGATAAAATCATCCGTAAAATCTGCAGGGCGAAGGGCTGCGTATGCCGAATTGGTAAAGTGGCTACTTAGACCATAATCCGTAGTTAATTTCGCTATTGAAGGTTTAAATTTACTTTCACCAGTTTTTTTGTCCGGGACTACATAGTCCGCTATATTGTTAAGCGCATAAATATATGTCATGGGATCAATGTAATATCCCTTATTAATATACTCGGCCGCCATGATAGTAGGATTTGAAGAGTACGAAAGAATGTGGGCTGGAATGAAAATGCCAGAAATTAATCCTCTGAGTTCTTTTATAACCTCCCTATCCCTATGGACGCCGAATCTGATAAAAAAGTTCATGCTAATTTTAAATTATTACTGCAGAAATAAGCTCGAATTACCTTGCTGGAACTATTTCCTCCTGGCTCAATTTCGACCCGTGGTTTGAATTCTTCATTGATCACTATTAACCCAACTCCAGCATTTTCGAAAATTTTCCTATTATTTAATGCTGGCGTGGCATGCTGATGCCAAACAGCGAGATAGGATTGATCACAAGCAAGCGCGTTTACTCTTGCCTGTCTAAGACCACACTGCCAATCTTTAAGTTTAATCTCGATAGCTACAACATTCTCATCGTCCCTTTCTTTCTTCACAATGTCAATCCTTTTGCGTGCAAAAGCTGCTTGTCGTAGTACAATACAATCTTGTGATCGATAATATGAGGCAAGCTTCACCTCGACTTTTTTTTCTGTTATTTTAGACATTTTTGAGATTATCTATAGTTTTCTCGTTTAAAACATATTTTCCCCCAAAAACTAAGACTATGCATTGCAAGACTAACCACCCCACAGCCCCCCAGGAAGAAATTGGGGAATTCTTTGTTGCAATAATCACTATCCCATCTATTATTTGCAAGCAAGATAGGACAGCAACCCCAAGTGCTATTGTATTATTTTGCCTTGAGCATTTTTTAAGCACAACCCTACTCTTCTTCCCTTTTATGAGATTTTCTAACTTAACTTGAAACTCAATTACTTCTTCGATTGCCTTATACTGGATACTTTTAAGCCCTTTAATGAGCTCCAATTTATACTCATCTTGGAAAAAATCTTTAACATCTGTACCTTCAGGAATATCTGAGATTCGTCGAGAAACTTCCTCAACAAGATTATCCGCAAGAACGTCGCGTAGCGGGGCAACCATGTCGGTGTATATTCTTTCGTCTAATATATCTTGTATCTGCGTATCCCTATCTCCGTTAATATGATTGTAATGCATCCATAATCTAATAGACCCCACCAAAAATAGAATGGGTATTGCAAAAATTGCGAACTCCTGGATATTTGTGGTTATCAGTAGCGACTTAATCGCATCTAAATTTGACGTAGTCGCAATTGTGCTGGTCGTCATCATTTTAATACCTGATGCTTAATTTCTGAATTTACAGTCATATCCGGATAATTCTCATAGACGTACTTTAAAAGCTGTCTAAGAGGCCAGTTCCCGTATCGTACTTTTATTGCCTCTATACTATTTCGACTCTTACTATCAAGTTCGCCCCAGAGCTCTTTAGCAACCGCTTCGCCAATATCCGTTAATTTAAATTCAACATCGACCTCAGAATTGTCTGGGGGAATTTCTTCAAACTGAATATCGTCAATGTATTTAATCTGCTCAGGACTTATTTCGGTACTCTGTCCCGTTCTTTTTGCAATTCCTTTTACGAGTGGGTGTTCTGGGTCGGGAAAATTACGCAAGAACTCAAGTTCGGGATAAACTTCGCTCGAAAACGGGCCCATTTTATATGGGGCGAAAGAAAATTTATCATTAATACCTTCTTCTCTGTCGAGGAGGAATAGCAGCTTCATAAGGCGCGTGATGCCTTGGATCGACTCACTGGATTGTCCTTTCATTCCTCTACTGTAGAGTAAAAGCAAGATTAAATCCGATTTTTCAAGTGTACCGATCATATATTATATTATAGATTAATTAAACTCATTCTACCAGTAAAATTGTCTTCCTCACTATCGGCACCGTTACTCATCTTCATCCTCCTCGTCCAGCGCCCTTTCATACGCCTCAGCTGCTGCGAGCTCAGCTTTTGTCGGGAGGTGCTGTTCCTCCGTCTTTATCTCCCCGCCGTGCTGGATCCCCTGTAACGGTTTTCCTTGCGTGCGATCGAAGTACTCCTTGATCGCGGCAATGTTCTTACGGTTATGCCCCTCACTATAGAGCACATCGAGAAGGGCTTGCACCCTCGTCTTGGTAACAATCCTTGTTCCCCCAGTCGCCTTATCTACTTCTACGACATCCACCTCTTCGAGTATATGAGCATCGTGGATTGCTTTTATTTCTAATCTTTCCAGCTTATCCTGGTTTGACTTTCTTCCCGATCCCGGCCGAAATCCTCCCCGTCCAATTCCATTGGGGATATATTTTTTTCCGCTCTTTACCGTTCCGCGTTCGAATTCCTTATTTTTTGATTTCTCTTCTTTTTTCATTTTATCAATTTCACCCTTACTCTCTTTCTCTTCTTGTTCTATTCCCTATGAGGTATGAATGCATACTATATACCTGCACAATTATTGCCTTATTTTACTCCCCTTATTAAACATATACTTGTATGCCATACGTGGCGAATACATTTTTCCAGTGTAATACGGTCTGTTCTATGGTGTTCCATCCAACACCCAAGTCGTGCACCAAAAACAAAAACCACCAGCCCAAGGCTGGTGGTTTTTGTTTATACACCATATATCCTTTTACATTGCCCTAAAAACTTGACTTATTTTAGTATTAATGGTATTATTTATTTAACAGTTCGCTAGGCACATTTATAAAAACTATATAGGAGAATTTCATGAAAACCGTCGCCTTGTCGATTGCCTTCCTCTTATTTCTTTTAGGGTGCTCGCAACAAGAGGGGTCTGTCTTTCGGACAGGCATCGTCGTTAGAAAAGATCATCAACCCGAAAAATACTGGGTACAGGACGGCAACCTTTTTACTGTCACTGTTGTCGGAAAAGCTTCGTTTACAACGAATAATCGGATGCTTCTCCTACACCACCAGTGTGAGTCTTGGATGCTCGTCCTCCAAGATGCGACAAGCAATAACAAGGAGCGCATCGTATATGTTCCTCAGAGCACTTACGATGCCACGCCCATTGGGTCCGCGTACCGGTTCGACTATTGGTACGACAGAAACGAGCCAACCGTCGATCGCCAAGCTGCAACAGCGGAGGATATTTCCTCCTATGGCGTTCAGAAACAGTAGTTCCCCGCCGCCATGTCTTATGACCTCTGGCGGCTTTTTTATCAAAAACCACCAGCCCAAGGCTGGTGGTTTTTGTTTTGCATGATTCCTAAAAAAACTGCGCCCTTGAGAGGGCGCAGTTGCTGCGAAAAACTACAGAGCTCTATACAGCTCACCTGCTTTCTCTTTAGCTTTGTCGAAGACGTCGGCCGGAATTTTACTGTAGTCTTGAATAAATTCGAGGAACCACTCCGGGATTGCATCTGCTCGTATGGGCGAAATTAGCTGCCTAATTTTCCCATCAATGTTCTTCGTAAATACTTCGCAGTCAGATTTCCATTCCCTGTGCTCCATCAACGTCTTGACGTCATTAATCGAGTGAATGTATTCCATTATCCGGGCTTCAACAAGTTTTTCTGGTATGGAGCCTTCTTCGGTTCTGCGCCAGTAGTCATCCAGCGTATCCGCGCTGCGCGTTGTCGACAGAAGCGCCTGTATTCGAGCCCCGATTAGTTTCCGGGGTTCGGAGTTTTCGCTTGTTCGCTGCCAATACCTCACGAGGTTGTCGAAATCGACAGCTAGCAGAAGAATCCCTGGAAGGAGCTTCGCTATGCGATTCTCAATGAGCCGCTGCGGTATCGTATTATCAGCGACGCTTTCCCAGTAATCCAGAAGGAGCTCCATGTCCGTTATAAGCGGAATAAGCTCTGCCATGCGATTCTCAATGAGCCGCTGCGGCGGGGAATCTTCACTTGTAGCACTCCAATACGCAATAAGCACTTCGATGCTTGTAACGGACGGGAGGACTTCCAAAAGGAGCTCCGCCATACGAGCCTCGATAAGGCGCTGCGGCACAGATTTTGCACTGGTATTTCCCCAGTATCCGCACAACAGCTCCATGTCGGTAACTCCCGGGAGAATCACTGACAAAACCTCTGCCATGCGATTCTCGACGAGTCGCTGCAACACCGACCCTTCATTCGTTCCCTCCCAGCACCCTATCAGGTCGTCAATGTCGGTGGTGGTAGAAATCTTTAAAATCGCTTTTTCTCCTCCAATTTCTTTGCCGATAAAGTTCCCAAGAATGTTTCTTGCGTCATGCATCGCCCTGCTCCTTTCTCTAGTTATTTTTTTAGTGCTGAGATTATTCAACACTTTTTTATTTATTTTGTCAAATTATGCAGCCCACTTTCCTTATTTCTTGTGCTATACAAAAACCACCAGCCTTAGGCTGGTGGTTTTTGATTTCTTACTTCTTCGCCTTCTTGTACTCGCCGAGGGTTTCTGTTTCAAAGAAGTTTTCTCGTGCGGTATATTCTTCAATGCGTCGCACAATCTTTGCCATTGTGGCAACCGCTTTTGCTGGGTGCTTACCCGCTGCAGTTTCATCGGAAAGCATAACTGCATCCCCTCCTTCAAATACTGCATTCGCAACATCACTTACTTCTGCGCGTGTTGGATGATCATGATCGATTAATGTCATCATCATCTGTGTTGCTACGATTGCCGGCTTGTTGTGCCAGTGTGCGTGGCGGATTAAGTTCTTTTGAATAATCGGCAAATCCTCCATCGGTATTTCAATTCCAAGGTCTCCTCGCGCAATCATAATACCGTCAGATTCTTCGATAATCTCGTCGATGTTATCGAGCGCCAAGGCACGCTCTATCTTTGCGATAATCTTGATCTTTTTATCAGGAAATACGCTACGCAATTTTGTAATGTCTTCTGCGGATTGCACAAACGAAAGCGCAATATAATCAACACCTTCAGCTACGCCAAACTTTGCATCTTCGATATCTTTATCAGTTACTCCGCCGCGCGTTAGGTTTGTGCGAGGAACGTTAATTCCCTTCTTTGAGAATAATGTTCCTCCGGTTACAACCTTTGCGTGTATCTGTGATCCTTGTACGTCAACAATATCCAATTCCATTGCACCGTTGGCAAGGAAAAACGGCTCACCCTTTTTTACATCGATGTGCAAATAGGCATCGTCAATCGGAATAATTCCTCCTGGAACATATTCACTTTGTTCAAAAGAGAAAACAAACGTTTCACCTTCTTTAAGCTCAACGCCTTCTGCTGGTAATTTTCCTACGCGAATACGCGGACCTTGTAAGTCCTGCATAATTTCGATATCTGTTCCCAACTCTTTATTTATGCGTGCAATATGTTCTTTTCGTCCGCGATATTCTTCTACCGTGCAGTGAGAAAAGTTCATGCGAGCAATATTTAATCCAGCCTCTGCCATAGCCTTTAACTCTTCGTATGAATCAGACTTTGGTCCAATAGTTGCAACAATTTTTGTTTTCATTCTGTTATATATGGTTATTGTGAGTTTACTAGTATAGGCGATTCATTTTCTTTTGCAAGAGCAAAAAAGCGCCCAATAGGGGCGCTTTACATACTTTACACCTCTCCTTCTTGTGTGTGATTCCCGATAATACGCGGGTACATTTCGAACATTGCAAACAGTATCGCCAAGACAACAGGGCCAAGGAAGAACCCAACAATCCCAAAAAACTTTAACCCTCCAAATGTCGAGAAAAGAATGACCAGTGGATGAATCTTGATTCCCCTGCTCAGTAATGCTGGGCGGAGGAAATTATCAACCAATCCAACAACTCCAATTCCCCATATAGCGAGCGCGATTGCCGCTACTACGTGCCCAGTAAATGCCAAGAAAATAATCGCCGGTACAACGACCAAGCCCGTTCCTACTGCAGGAATCATTGCTGCAAATGCTGCAACACTCGCCCAAAGCACAGGGCTCGGGACACCCGCAACAGCAAAGCCGATTCCCGCAAGAATGCCCTGCAAGAAAGCCACCATGATCGTCCCCTTGGTAACAGAAGCTATTGCGGCCGTTATTGTGTCGAGTAGTTCGCTACTGTGCGTATCTTCGAGCGGGCTTACGGCTAAAATCATTTTTCTAAATATGTCCTCATCTCTAAATAAGAAAAAGAGCGTAAAAAGAATGAAAATAAAATTAACTATCATAGCCACCGCACTTGAAAAAACTGCGCCTAAATTTGTTACCACCCATTGCAATCCGTTTCCAACATATTGCCCAATATCCGCCGCGAGTGTTGGAGCGACTTGTGGAACATACTGCTGCAGCACATTAACCATGTTTGCGATTATCCCGCTTTCCAATCCCCCGTCGGCGATCGAAATGTAGAGACCCTTTGCTTCGTTAAAAATCTGATAACCGAATAAGCTTAACGGCACAAGCACCACTAACATTACTACGATCGTGGAAATAACTGCACTTGCGGTATTTCTCCCGTGTAACTTTTCCCTAATCCAGCGATGCATTGGTCTGAATATGATCGCAAACATAATTGCGATAAAAAATACATCTGCATAAGGGCTTAACAAAAACAATCCAGCGACCGTCATCACCCCCAGCAAGATAAAAAAGAAGTTATGTTGTATTTTTTCTTTGGTCATAATAATAGTAACTTATGTACTTAGTATACAGGAAGTGCTTTAAATTGTAACTTTTTATCTTTTTAGGGGCTGCTTCCTATTGAAATTGATTCCTATATATAGTATACTCCAATTCACTAAGCGGTAGTAGTTCAGTGGTAGAACGCCTCCTTGCCAAGGAGGAGGTCGCCGGTTCGAGCCCGGTCTACCGCTCAGAAAAATAAAAGATCACCTTCGGGTGGTTTTTTATTTACCCTGCACCTGTGGCACATTATTTCCTAGATTTTTGAGTGTATTTGTGGTATTGTAGTAATTACCGCAGTAGATTCCTTCTACTACCTAGTAAATTAAGGAGAATTGAAACTAAATCAGGCCTAATTCGTTCTATATGTTAGATGACGAAGAAAAGTCCATAATTGAGCGAGCTATCGGAGGTGACGCCTTGGCTTTTGGCCTTCTATACGATAAGTACCACGAACAAATCTACCGATTTGTCTATCTCAAGGTCAGTCATCGTGAAGAAGCTGAGGATATCACCCATCATGTTTTTTTGAATGCTTGGCAGAATATGGGAACATATCGCGATAAGGGCTTCCCTTTCTCGAGCCTCCTCTACCAAATTGCCCGTAATAAGGTCATTGACCATTACCGGACCAAAAAGACAACGCTCGATATCGAAGACTTGAATGAAGCAGAGATCCCTCGCCATGAATCAACGGTTGAAGATTCTCTACACTTCCAGTTTCAAGTAACCACAGTAAAAACTGCAATTAAGCAACTTAAGCAGGAATATCAAGATATTATCATTATGCGCTATGTCGAAGAGCTTACACCCTCCGAAATAGCCCGCATTCTTAAAAAACCAGAGACGACAATTCGCGTACTCCAGCACAGAGCTATTAAGCAGTTGAAAGCGCTCCTCAACGAGCTACCATAACGCATCATGGAAAATGACATTCTTACAACCCTACGAAGCCTAAAGCAAATCACTCCTGATTCTGCGTATACAAAGCATTCTCGCATGCTTCTTTTAGCTTCCCCTCAGGTCCCTGCTACCGAACAACGCGTAAGCACCTTCTTTCGTCTTTCCGCTATTCTTGGAGCTGGGGTAATCGGAATAGTTATACTCCTCGGAGGAACAACCTACATCAATGAAACGTATTCCCCTCTCGCGCTTGAAGGGCTTAATCAGCGCAGCTTAACTGCTGAAGCAGACGAGATTAATAGCTCAATCGAGATTACTTTGGAGACTATCGATTATCTCGATACGTCCAACCAAATGACTTTGACAAAAATAGCCGAGATTCAAAACATCGCTCCCGTTGCAGCCCCAGCCGCTTCACTGCGCCTTATGTCTGCACCAGCTGAAGTTGCAACTACGACCCCTGAAACCGCTAGCGTCGACACATTCTTAATCGACAGCGATTCAGCCGAAGTGCCAGCCGAACGGCAGATCAACGATATCCTTGAACAGATCGCTCAATAAATCTATGCAAAAGCAAACCCGTATTTCTTCCTTTATCATATCAGTATCTTCTCTTGCTTTCGCATTTTTGGGCGGAATTTTTATTGCTACTCCGAGCGTTCAAGCAGCTGAACCACTTCCATTTATCAATACTACAATTGCTAAAGAAGCAGCCACCGATGTACTTACCGAAGATCAGCGCAAAGCAATCCTTCGCGAAATCGTTTCCTCTTCACAGACCGAAATTAAAAATATCGTAGACGCATTAACCGCATTAAAACTAGACGACGCATGGAGCCTTGCACAAGCTGACTTCCTTGCAAAGCTTGCGACTTCAAGCGAATATTACGACACCCTCGCCGAACAACTCGAAAACGAAGATCTTTCCCTTGAAGACATCAAGACAATCGCTAAAGATCTCAAAGAATGGCGCGAAGCTGTTTATGCACCAGAATTGAAAGAAATTGGTAATCTTATTCTCATTTTTCAAACTAAAACAATCTACGATGTTGTGCAGTTGCGCAGTATCAAGATTTCGAGCGACCTCAAGAAACTCGACAAGCAAAATCTCGTAAATACCGATACATTAAAAAAGTATCTTACGCAAGCAGACAAATCGATTAAAAACGCAAAGACGTTAACAGATAAGGCAACTGACTTATATTATACTACGAGCATTGAACCGCTTCAGCCAAAACAAGCCAAGGAAGAAAGCACTTCGGACAAGCAACCCACTTCCCTTCCTGCAGTAGAATCTACAGAAAATGATGCCACCGTCTCCCCTGAGATAGTGATCGACCCACAAGATCATGTGCGAGCACTCGCAAAAGAATCGCTCAAGGAATTAAAAACTGCATACGAATTGTTCTTCAAGATGAACGATCGTATTCGAAAATAAGATATAAAAAATCCGTCAGCCCTAGGCTGACGGATTTTTTATTACTCCTCTTCTTATTCTGCGCCGTCCATTTGCGCTATTTCTTTTCTTATCTCTTTCTCAAGCTCAAGCTCAAGCTTATTTTCTTGCTGTGCAATATACAGTGCTTCGTACAATACATCGAGTGCTTCGTTTCTATATCCACCCTCAGCGTATATATTTGCCCGATCTATTTCAAATCCAATACACGCCTCTAGCGTACGTCCCAATGCTTCGACAATCTTTTCTCGCTCAATTGTCCATGCTGTAAGCGCCTCAAGCACTTCTGCGTGTTTTATGCCTTTTTTATACAATCCTTCTATTAATGGCTTACGCGAATCAGATCCAATTTCTGCCCCCTCTAATCGCTTAAATCCATCGACTGCTTCGATTATTTTTTTATTTTCACCCATGTCTCTAGTATATCATTTGTAAACAAAAACACCCACGCAAGTGGATGTTTTTGAGAAATGATTTCCGCCCGAGGCGGACCAGCCTTGGGCTGGTTACTTAACTGCGTCCTTGAAAGCCTTTGCAGCTTTGAACTTAGGAGCTACAGATGCTGCGATCTGGATCTTTTCACCAGTCTTTGGGTTTACACCCATTCGAGCGGCTCGCTTGGTTGCCTTGAAGCTACCAAAACCTGAGATTGCAACTTCTTCTCCTCGTGCCAATGCCCCTGCGATTGTATCGAACACTGCTTCTACAGCAGCAGTTGCCTGCTTCTTTACTTCGATGCCTGCGGCTGCCTGTACTGCGTCGATTAATTCTACTTTGTTCATTGAGAGATACACATGTCCCCAGTGATAATGGATCAACGAAATTCGCATCCCCATATCGCTAGTTAATGTCTTTTAAACTACTCGACCTTTGACTTATTTACTTATACTCAAATTATATAGTATTTATGCGGTGTAAACAATAGTTCCGCAATATATTGACATATCATCGATTGTGGTTTATTATATATTTAGTTATTTAACTTGCGGGCCAATGAGCGGGCCGTCCAACATTCGCCATTTTCGAAGCAATTCGAAACAAAAAGGAGTACGCACATGGAAACGATTCCGAAGTTACACCATGCTCAGGTAGTTAAGGGAGGCAAGCCGATTGCGACACTCACCTACCTCGGCCAGGACATGCCTGAAGGCGGATACACGGAATGGGGCAGCACAACCATCCACTTGCTCGTTCGCCTTGCGAAGGGAATCTTCCAGATGGAGGCCGAGTATGCAATCATTGTGCGCTCACTTATGCGGTATAATTGCGACGAGAAGCAGGTGCTTGGGTCGGAAACATCGGGCGCCACTATTCTTGTTCGCTTAAAACTTCATAAGCCTATACTGCGCAACGAGAAGACATATATTCTCTCTCTAGCGCGCAAGGCAAGCGAAGCTCTTCGCGCATAACCAAAAGGCGGCCCCATGGCCGCCTTTTTTATTTCTCTCTCTTACCTTGCATACTCCACTGCTCTCCATCCAATTGCACTCATAGCTTCGCCCTCATATGCGCGTATCAACGCGCATATTCCACTGCACGCATCTCGCGGATAACCGTCACCTTGATTTCTCCAGGGTATTTCAACTCCCCTTCAATCTTATTAGCAACATCGCGTGCAAGCTGAAATGCAGCGAAATCGTCCATCTTCTCAGGTGTTACGAAAATGCGCAACTCACGTCCTGCAGAGATTGCGTATGCCTGCTTTACGCCGCTAAACTCACCGGCAATCTTTTCAAGCTCTTCGAGTCGCTTGATATAGTTATCGATGTTTTCTCGTCGTGCCCCTGGGCGCGCTGCGGACAACGCATCGGTTGCTGCAACAATGTATGCCTCTGGCGATGCGAATGGATAATCTTCATGATGCGACTCCATTGCCTGAATAACCTTTTCGCTTATATTGTATTTCTTCAATATCTTCTGTCCAAGCTCTACGTGACTTCCAACAACTTCGTGGTCGATTGCTTTACCAATATCGTGCAAGAGCGCTGCCTTGCGTGCAAGGTCTGCGTTTACACCCAATTCAGAAGCAATCATGCCGGCCAAATGGGACGACTCAATAGAGTGTACCAATGCATTTTGTCCGTAACTTGTTCGGAAGTGCAATCGGCCTAAAAGCTGAATCAACTCCTTTGGCAAGTCGTAAATACCTACTTCATGCGCTGCCTGCTCTCCGATATCAAATGCCCGCTTTGTAAGTTCATTCTTTGCCTCCTCTACTTTTTCTTCAATACGAGCTGGTTGAATGCGACCATCCTTAAGCAACTTTTCAAGTGTTAAGCTTGCTACTTCTCGACGCATTGGATCAAACGAAGAAACCACGATGTAGTCAGGGGCCTCGTCAATAATAAACTCGACACCCGTCAACCGCTCAAGGGCTTTGATGTTACGTCCTTCTCGGCCGATAATCTTTCCCTTTAAATCTTCGTTCGGAAGATGGAAAATACTTGTTGTTACTTCGGCCACGTGACTTCGGCTATATCGCTGAATCGCAGTGGTTAAAATATCAAGGCTCTTTTTCTCTATCTCTTCTACTCGCTCACGCTCAAGCTTTTGAATCGTTAATGCGAGATCTTTCTGATGATCTTCTTGCACTTTTTTTACAATCAATGCAAGCGCTTCTTCGCGCGTCATTCCTGCATTTTTTTGTACAATCGCTTCTGCCTCTGTTCGCAATCCTTCTATCTCGTCCTCTTTCTTCTTTAATGCAGTAGTTTCTTCGTTAAGTTTCGTTTCTTTATCTCGCACACTGTGCAAGTCACGCTCAAGCGATTCTTCCTTTTTTATAAGACGCTCATCCAAACGATCAAGCTGAAGCTTTCGCTCACGCTCATCGCGCTTCGCTTCCTCGATAAGATTCGCGGCCTTTTCTTGCCCCTCAAGAACTATTTCCTTTGCTTTTACTTTTGCTTCATCGATTTGTCGTTCGATGATTTGCTCAATATTATTTTTTTTCTTCAGCCCGATTGCCTGCCGCGCATAATATCCACCCGCAGCTCCTGCAATAACTAAAACGATCCACAACAATGGATTTAAGAACATATTTTCGAATGTATCCCAATTTCTTCATATATTTTCTAATTCATGCATATGAGCAACCACTCTTCGTCGCGGATTCGCTTTGCTCATCTGTATAAATTCTGACATGAACTACTCTTTATTTCGTACTGTTTTATAATTCACATCACCTGAATTCACTGGGAACAGGTTAAATTGCATGCCTTTAGTATACCCCCTCAGAACAAAAAGAAAAAGGGCAGCTCTTCGAGCCGCCCTTTTGCGTTTCTTTGCCTCGTCATTTCGGCGGTACAAGCCACGTTGGCAGCTCGCAAATGTAGCGATCTACGCCATGGAGCATGGCCACAATCACAAGCACTGCGACCATTGCGATCGAGACCCAATGCAGGATCTCTCCGGAATCTTGTACGCCTTTACGCCCGTAGTACTCTTCGTTAGTCTCCACAGCAGCCTCCTCTCGGTTACATGCCCAATGGTACTATATAAAGTATCCTTCAGTACAACCTATATGTCAATTTTCTCGAATAACAAGCATAAGGTCGGCAACGTTAAAGCTTTCGGTCTTTACCGATATCATATTTCCATTCTTCTTGAAAAAATCGAGTGAGGCATGACTCGCCAACGCATTCCCCACATCTTGCTTCGCAGTGCGCGCTGCCTTTAGCGTATATGTATCGGCTATTCCCCCTGCCGCAATACTATTATCGTGCCCGTCGCTTGCATACGATATTGCAATAATGCCTGCGAGCTTTTCTGGCTTCTCTGCATATGCATGCACAACCCCTAGGGCAACTTCGAGATTTCTCCCTCCTTTTCCTAATTTTTTATCTGCTGCAATATCTTTCAATGTTACGGTTGTCTCCCCTGCCATAAATATCGCTTCCCCTTTTTTAATAGTCCGTACAATCGGAAACAACGCCTCTTTTGCTTCTCCTTCAAATGTAACACTTTTTATTTTTGACTTAAACCCGAGCTTCTTTGCCGTTTCTGCCATTGCCTGTACTGCGTCATTATTCGATACAAATAATACGTTCTTTGTATTTTTAAAATATTTTTCTTCCTTTGGTGTTTCTTTTAATGTAATGCCTCCTCCTGAAACTCCATATTTTTTTAATACTGCTGCTGCATGTGCAACGGTTGTTGTATCACAAATCGTCGGACCAGATGCGATCATTTCCATATCATTTCCAATAACGTCAGACGCCATAAGTGTCAGTAACGTTGCTGGATAAATTGTTTTCGCAAGATTCCCTCCTTTAACATCGGATACGTGCTTTCTCACTGTATTCAACTCGATAATATTTGCGCCTGCTTTTGTTAGTTCCTTAAAAATCGTTGTTGATGCTTGCAGCTCTTCATCTGACGCAACGGCAAGTGCTGACCCTCCACCACACATACATACAATAACCAAATCATCGGCTTCAAGATTGCTTACCATGCGTATGATCTTTTGTGTTGCTTTTACGTTCTTTGGCGAAGGCAACGGATGCGTCCCTACGAGCAGCTCGAGCCGTGTATTTTTATTTGCCACCGTTTCTACGTCAATCGCAATTCCTCGCGTCATACGGTCTTTTAGCACACCTGCAAGGGCTACGCTTGCGTAGGCTGACCCCTTACCAATCCCCACTAAAAATACGCGTTTATAATCGTTTAAATCGATGCGAATATTGCCTACCTTTTTATCGGGAAGTTCTACTGTAAGTACGCCTTTCTGTACGGTTATACGTTTTTTAATAGATTTTTTAATGTCGATTGCTGCATATCCTGCTTCAACAATAGCGAGTGCTTTTTTGCGGAGCGGTGTTTTTGCGAGTTCCTTTGTATTAATGATGTAGGACATAGCTTTTATCGAAGTAAGAGTAATATGATTGGCGTAGTGATGAAGGATAGTATTGTTGCGAATACGATTGCATTCCCTACGAGTGCGGTATTGAGTTTAAACTTTTCGGCAATAACAAACGTAGTTACTGCCACCGGCATTGAGGCTAGAAGCACAGGGATTTCCACATCGCCTCCTTTGCCAAAATAGATATAGGTACCAAATACAATCAACGGGAACAATATCATTTTTATGGTTGCAATGGATATAACAAGATGCAAGTCCTTTTTCAAAAACTTCCCATAGAGAAACCCACCCAAGGCAAACAATGCTACCGGCGATGACGTACTTCCGAGCATCGTCATTGTCTTTTTAATGCTTCCGATAATAGCGCTTCCCGCTTCAGGGATAAAACTCAACACAACGCCGAGCACCATCGAGAGTACTAATGGATTCTTTAAAAATTCCATTAACTCATTCTTAATACTGTGTTCTTTTGTATGCCAATAATTCACTACGAGCATCGAAAGTACGAGCGGGATGATGAGGTACACGTTTCCTACTAATGCGCCTGCGGGCACATGATCTTTCCCAAATCCCGCCTCCACAAGCGCGATTCCCATGTACAATGTATTTCCTGTTGCAGCAGTAAGGAATAACGCTGCCTTTGTCTCGCGCGATACCTTCCACACCGAGAGCACGATGAACAGCAGTGCGAGAAAAACAACCATACTTACGGCGCTTACTCCTAATAAGCTCAAAATTTCGGGGCTTCGGAAATTGACACCCCAAAGACTCACCGTAATCAATGCAGGTAGAGCAACATAGTATGCAAACGCATTTGCCTGATGCACCCAATCCCCTTGCATAATCTTCATTTTTTGAAATAACCAGCCGGCAAAAACAATAAAGAATATCGGTAATGAAACAAAAATAGTGGATAGCATATCCAGTATTATAGCATAAAGTTTTTATAAGCTTTACCCAATTTTGAGGGCCGCAAGCAATCGCGCAACATAATATGCCGGCCGTCTTTTGAAATGCTTCTTGATGTAATACGCTTTTGATGCGCCCATGTGGTCGTCTTTCTTTGCAACCACAGATCCAATATGCCTCATTATGATCGAGGGCTCATACCACGACGCATACCCCTTTTGTCTTAATCGCAAACTTAATTCTTCTTCCTCTTTGTACAGGAAGAAATTCTCGTCAAATCCTCCAATCTCTTCGAATGTATCTTTTCGTATTAAAAACGCAGCACCCGAAACCCATGCGACAATCCCTGGGGTTGCCCTTTCTTTCCAATAGCTATCTCCCTTATTATTTTCTACCCATGCTTTAAGCCCTTTTAGTTCTCCGTGATCCCATGCCTGTGTGACACTTTCTTTTGTTATAAGCCGAGGACCGATAACCGCCACACCCTTCTTTCTCGCCTCCTCCAATAAGCGCCTTATGGTTTTTGATTCAACGAATTCAATATCCGGGTTAAGCAACAATATATACTCTCCGCGTGCTTCTTTTGCTATCTTATTATGTCCACCACCAAACCCAAGGTTCTTTTCCGAATGCAAAAATCGCACAGGTAACTGCCCATATTTTTCCCCCAATTCGGTCAGATCATCAGCGGATGCGTTATCTAATACCAACGCTTCCCACTGAATTGCTTCACCCTCTAAATCCTTTACCATTCCATCAAGACACACCTCAAGATATTTCTTTGTATTGTAATTCACTACCTGAATTGAGATGTCGAGCTTATCCATATATAACATAAAGAAGTGTTACTATCGCAACAATAAATACTACATTTTCTATTACTCCCACTGGATGCCATCGAAAATACACATCTCGTATCCAGTGCTCATTTCCTTTTTCTTCCGCCACCTTTTCTAACTCTTCCTCAGACCATGTCGCTGAGGCGTTCATTGATAAATCGCCCTCTTTTGTTGAGAACAATTTGGATATCTTTTTAGAAAATGGATACATCCACTTAATACCCCATCCAATTCCCATAGAGTCGTGTATAAAATGCGCCAGCGATGCCGCCATGAATACAAAGAACCACACCGCTCCGAATAACGCGGCGAATACCCCTCCAATACCTAAATAGAGCAATGGATAATGAAATAGATCACGATGCACATGCGCGTACTTTCCGCCTACCTTGCGATGCGCAATAGCGTGGACCAAAAAATCTGCGTCTGGCAATAATGCGAACAAAACCGAGATGCCTACGAGTTGCGCAGACACCTCTATTCCAAATAGGTTTGAGGCTATTAAAGCGACAAATATTCCTAATCCAATGTCTGCTAGCATGGTTTTATTTTTCTTGCACTGGATTCCCACCTTCGCGGGAATGACAGAGCTACATTCTTATTTTTATTTTTTTATCCCAAACCAAATTCTCTCGCCATCAACTACTAATTCGCTATATGCGTCAATATGCTCTGCTTCTGGTGCGAACACAATAGACTTCGCACCTACTTCTTTTTTCAATAGTGTTTCGTGTTTTTTTATTACATCACCAAGCGCGGCACTGTCAACAAATAGCATTATTCTGTCTTTTGGTTCATACCCTGCATCTTGTCGTAGTCCTTGAACCATGCGCACACTTTCGCGTACGATCCCCTCTTCCAAAAGCTCCGGCGTGATGCGCGTATCAAATTCTACAACTCCTTCAACCTTTTGCTTTACGATAATCTTTTTTACGTTTACTTCGTCTGCAAGAATTTCCAACAATTCTTTATTTGTTTTTAATCCTGCAACCGTTGATTGCACAGTAAGCGTGGAAAGCGGTTGACGCACCTTGATACCCAGCTGTGCGCGTTTTGCAAGCGCCAGGCTCGCCAATGTTCTTACTTCGGCCATCGCGATACCTGCCTTCATACTCGCCTTTATCGCTACAGAAGTCGCGCTCTTAGTCCAATTTTCCAAATGCACTGAGGCGTTCTTTTTCTGATTCAACGACTTATACAGCGCATCGGCAAAGAATGGCGTAAACGGCGCCAATACTTTACTGGTTTCAAATAACACATACGCTAACGTTTTCGACGCAAGTTCCCAATCTTTTTTATCATCCGGCTTTTGGAATCGGCGGCGCGAACGACGCACATACCATGTTGATAAATCGTCAACAAATTGCCCAATCGGACGGACTGCGCGATCAAGCTCATAGCTATTCATAGATGCGGTTACTTCGGCAATTAACTCATCGAGGCGGCCTAACATCCACGCATCCAATGCTGTTATTTTTCCTTTTGGACGAGCGATTACTTTTTGCTCTTTTCCATACATATCGTAGAAACTATATACGTTCCATAATCGTGCAATTACTTTCTTATATAGTTCATCGACTCCCTTCTCTGAAAACTGCAATGTTTCTGCGCGAACAACGGGCGAAGAAAGCAAATACAAGCGAAGTGCATCCGCGCCATACTTCTGCACCATCTCCATCGGGTCTGGATAATTCTTCAGCTTCTTGGACATTTTTTGTCCATCCTCGGCAAGAATCATGCCCGTCACAACAACGTTTTTAAATGCAGGCTTTCCAAATAGCCCCGTTGATAACGCTAATAAGTTATAAAACCATCCGCGCGTTTGATCGACTCCTTCTGCAATAAATTCTGCGGGGAACTGCTTTTCAAATTTCTTTTTATTTTCAAACGGATAATGTGCTTGTCCGTATGGCATTGAGCCCGATTCGAACCAACAATCGAATACGTCTGGAACGCGCTTCATTGTATGCCCTTTGCTACAGGTAAAATCCACCCGATCAATATAGGGCCTATGTAAATCCAATTCATAATTTTTATTATGTGGGATGATACTGAAATCTAATTTCTTTATTTCTGCATTCACGATAAAATCTCTATCGCCCTTACGCATTGCAACGGCCTGCTCTGCATTATACCCTTGTACGCCCGCAAATAATGCCCAAATTGGATACTCGTGACTAACGATCAAAATATTCTTCCCCGCATACTTTTTATCTATCTCATACACAAACTCCGCCATACGCTTTTTAACCTCGGTGAGGCTTTCTCCTTTTGGCGCACCTTTATCGAACTTTTCTTCCATCGATGCAAAGTAGGCATGATAATCGGCTAAAGGTCGTTCGTTAAAAATGCCACAATTTATTTCGCGCAGTCGCTTGTCCGTAACAATCTTTGCATCATACCCGAGCACCTTCGCCGCAATTGCTGCCGTTTCCTGTGCACGCATAAAATCAGACGCAAAGATTATATCAATCTTCTTGCCTTTTAATTGTTTTGCAAATGCTTTTACCGATGCATCAACTTGCTTCTTCCCCTTCTCTGTCAAATGTGACGGGGTCTTGGGATTCGAGTTTACGATATTCGCTGCGTTATTTTCTGACTGTCCATGACGCAATGTGAAATATGTGTTGCCTGATTTCGGCCCATTCTTTTTTATCTCTGCAACAGAACCGATTACCTTTAACTCTCCACACTCTTGGCAACGCCATACCGGAAGTGGCGCTCCCCAGAATCGCGTTCGCGATACTGCCCAATCGCGCGCATCAGCAACCCAGTTGCCAAAACGCCCTGTTTTGATGTGTTCAGGAACCCAGTTTATCTTTTTATTATTTTCTACAAGCCCATTTTTCGTATCGCGAATTTTTGTAACTTCCACAAACCATGAGGATGTTGCGTAGTTCAGTAATGGTGTTTCACAGCGCCAACAATGCGGATACGAGTGAACCAACTTTTGCTTTTTCAACAAATTATTATGATGTGCAAGCCATTTTATAACCTCGATATCGGTTGCTTTATGGTCATCCCGCGGTTTTACAGCTAATCCAGGGAAATCCACTACTTCGGCCTTAAAATGCCCGTCCATGCCCACATGCTGCACGAATGGCAACTTATTCACCCGAGCTAATTCCATGTCGTCAGAACCAAACGCAGGGGCAATATGCACTATCCCTGAGCCGTCTTCCATGGTCACAAAATCACCGGAATACACCTTCCAACCATTCTCTCGATTTTCTATTTCACCCTTCTGGTAATAGTCGAACATCGGCACATACGCCCTTCCGACAAGGTCCTTCCCTTTAACTGTTTCCAGGATTGTGTATTCTCCTTCAATCAGCTCCAGGCGGTCTTTTGCCAAAATATAATTCTCTATACCTGCTTCAGTTTTTGCAGCAATTTTTACGTATTCCACTTTTGCATTCACTGCTAGCGCAACGTTCCCTGGCAATGTCCATGGTGTTGTTGTCCATGCAATAAAATACGTATTCTTTTCTCCCGCAACTGCAAATTTTACATAGGTCGAAATATCATCGATGTCTTTATAATTTAATGCCACCTCGAAGTTAGAGAGTGACGTTTCACATCGCGGACAAACGTGCATAGACTTAAATCCTTCGTACACCAAACCCTTATCATAGAGCGTCTTAAATACCCACATTACCGATTCGGTAAAGCTGGTATCCATCGTCTTATAATCCTGCTCCATCTCTACCCACCTACCAATACGAGGAATGACATTTTTCCAATCATGCGCAAACGCCATAACACTTCCCCGCGCAGCCTCATTGAATGTCTCAATACCAATATTCTCAATATCCTTTTTTGTCTGCAGTCCTAGCTCCTTTTCGATAAGATTTTCTACTGGCAGTCCGTGACAATCCCACCCCCAGCGACGCGTTACTCGCTTACCGTTCATGGTCTGATATCGAGGGACGGCATCCTTAATAACACTGGCTAAAATATGCCCATAGTGGGGCAATCCAGTTGCAAACGGTGGGCCATCGTAAAATACGTAGTCTCCTTTCGGCGCATGCTTTTTAACCGATCGCTCGAATGTTTTGTCCTGTTTCCAAAACTCTAAAACTTCTAATTCCACCTCGCTTGGGGTGAACTTTTTTCTTCCTTTTAACATGGATTTACGATACCAAATAAATACATTCTCGTCATCTTGACATATTACACATTATGTTATACAATATTTCCAGATCAAATATTCCCAGCTCAGCTGGAACATAGGAGGCAAAACGATGCTACTGATAAAAATGCTCGACGAAACCACGGAGACAAAACCTCAGGCGGGTGACTGCATTCTTCTGCGCACTGTTCAAAACCCTCCCGCATTGTTTGTTTCCGTCGTTCGCCCGATCCCAGCGGCTCATAATCTTCTTCTCGGCAACCACGCAGAGCATGAGCTTTGCCTCGAAGGAATTGCGCCGCGCAACATCCTCGAAATCATACATCTCTTTGTCAAACTACTTGAGATGAGCGGCGTTAGTACCGTACGCGTTACTACCGTTCATGAAAGCTTCGGGGAAATCAAAATTCTCGCTGCTTAACCCCCTCCCCCGGACTTATGTCCGGGGCGCTTTTTTATATGCCCAAATAAAAGCCCCGCTCCTCGGCAAGGAATGGGGCTTATTTCTTTATTTTTCTTTTTTCCAGAGATCTATGGCCAACAATGCAGTAACAACTCCGATCGTATCCGAAATAACACAATACAGACACCAGGCTTTTATTACAAACGCCTGCAGAGCAAATAAGTATAGTGCAAACACTCCACCCAATATAGCCATTGCAAGTACTCGTTGTAATCCTTTTTTTGTCCTTCGTTGTAGATAATACGTTATCAGAATAATCGTCACCGCATAAAAAATCGCGCCCAATAATGACAACGGAATGCCGAAAATAGCACTATACGTTGATTGCGCTACGGTATCGCAGCCTGAAAATGCGAAACAGTTTATTGGGCTTCCGATTATTCGCTTCATCGCCAAATACACTGCATCAGTAAATCCAGCTACACTCAGCGCAAGTATCGTCCAGACGATTATTGTGTTGTTCTTACTAGTATCCATTTTTATAATTCTGTCATTCCCGCGGAGGCGGGAATCTATAGAGCACTGGATTCCCTCCTCCGCGGGAATGACAATTCAGAAAACATTATTTATTCAATTCATCCTCAACTAATTGCTTCAGCTCCTCGTATGATTGAAATCGAACTTGCGTTTCATTTATAAAGAACGTTGGCGTTCCTTGTATGCCTTGTGTTCCTCCTTCAGTTATAGCACGTTCTACTCTGCTCGCAAGATCTACTGACTGTACGTCACTTATAAATTTGGGAATATCCAATCCAATAAGTGTCGCGTATTCTACTATCGATTGTTGTATATTTTCACTCACCGACCATTCTTCTTGTCGATCAAAGAGCATGTCATGCATTTCCCAAAACTTGCCCTGCTTCCCTGCTGCCTCAGTGGCAATCGCTGCGGTTTTTGCAAACGCATGCTGTTGTAGTGGAAAATGGCGATACACCATTTGCACATCATCCCCCTTCTCTTTTTCTAACTCCTTCACGATGCCGTAATAGTATTTACACGCCGGACACTGAAAATCGCTATACTCTACGAGTGTTACTTTTGCGTTTTCATTTCCTTTTCTCCAATCCGCCGACGATACCGGTATTACTAAATCGCCTATTACTACAGCCGGCTTCGCCACCGCAGCATACATGCCCAATACGATTGCGCCAAGCCCAATCACTATTAAAAGCCATATAAAAATTTCTTGTCCTTTTTTACTCATAATGCAAAGGATATCACGAAAAAACAGGGCTGAGAAGCCCTGCTTTTTACTTTGTATTAGCTACACAATCCCCATCCACAGTTTGGGCACTTTCTGCATCCCTCCTGTCGGACGAGCTTTGTTTTACAGCTTGGGCAATGCGTAATTTCTTTTACTTGTCCAGCGAAATCGTCTGCATTCAATGCTGATGGTGCTGGAGATAGCCCTAGCTCTATCGTACTCGTAGGCGCGCCTGCTTTGTGATAGATTGCCATTCCCTTTGCTTTTTCATCCTTGATAACAGTCATCTCGCTTTCTTTCTTTTCCTTGTCGCCCTTCTTAGAGCCTGCATTCAATACTTGTAGCGTCAATGACTTATCTCGATACACGGTAACTCCCTTACAGCCGAGTTCATGTGCCATCAAATAAATTTCTTTGATATCCTCAACGGTTGCTGTTGCTGGTAAGTTGTTTGTTTTGGAAATAGAAGAGTCGGTCCAACGCTGCAAAAGTCCAAGCACCTTTACGTGATCCTTTGGTGCAATGTCCATGGATGTGACAAACACCTTTTTGAGTTTCGGTGGGATATATGAAACATTTCGCACGCTTCCGCTTACTCCTGAAACATCCTTAAGTAATGCATCGTCCATCAACCCTTCGCGCTGCATGCGATCTTCGAATACTGGATCGACGTAGAAGAAGCTTCCGATTGTGATACTCTTTTCAAACACAAGGCTAAATACTGGTTCAATGCCCGAAGAACATCCTGCGATCATCGAGATAGATCCGGTTGGCGCAAGTACGGTCGTAAATCCGTTACGAATACCGTGCTGTTCCATTTTCTTAACCAATCCTTTCCAATCTTGCTTCCATGATGCTTTGTCTTTAAACGCAGCGAATGGCATCTGGCCGTCCTTGTATGCAGACTTATCGAACATCGGCATGCGTCCTCGTTCTTTTGCAAGATCGACAGAAGCAACCTTTGTCTGATAATTCAAGAATTCCATAAGGTCTTCCATGAAGGCAAAACCTTCCTTGGAGTCATACGGAATCTCCAGCTCATACAACAAATCTCCCAATCCCATCATGCCGAACCCAATCTTTCGCGTTGAAAGCGTCATTGCCTCAATTTCCGGCATTGGATATTTATTTACGTCGATAACGTTATCGAGCAATCGCATTGCTACTTGGATATCCGCTGCGAGCCGATCCCAATTAAATTGCGCTTTCTTACCACCATTCTTTTCTGCGTAGCTCCATACGTTGATTGAACCAAGGTTGCAACTTTCATATGGATACAACACTACCTCTCCGCATGGGTTTGTGCTTTCAATTGGCCCCATGGATTTCAAGAACGGATTGTGTTCGTTGATGTTGTCAAAAAACAACGCTCCTGGCTCAGCAGACTCCCATGCCTGATACGCGATCAAATCGAAGAGTTGCTCTGGATCAACTTCTTTTACCACTTTTCCACTTCGTGGGCTCAATAATTGATACGGCTTCTTTTCTTTTAATGCTTTCCAAAAATCAGGCATCAACATAACCGATATGTTGAAGTTGCGTAGGCCCTTGTTTCCTTCCTTTGCTTTAATAAACTTTTCAATGTCTGGGTGATTACTGTTCAAAATACCCATGTTTGCGCCTCGTCGAATACCTCCCTGCTTAATAACTTCTGTCATGTTATCGAACATCGACATAAAGCTTATTGGGCCTGATGCAGTGCCGCCCGTCGTTTTTACAAAATCTCCTTCAGGTCGCAAGTGTGAGAAATTGTATCCAACCCCTCCCCCTGACTTAAAGATAACCGCCGCTGACTTGAGCGTATCCATAATCAAGTCAATTGAATCTTCAACTCCTAGCGTGAAGCATGCGCTCCCCATGCCCAAATGATTTCCAAAGTTTGCAATTGCTGGCGTGTTTGGAAGAAACTTTCGCCCAATCATTAACGCATAGTACCCTTCTAACTCAGCTGCATATTTATCAAAATATCCTTGCTTAAATAGCTCAAGCAACTCTCCCCAGGAAACTTTTATTTTTCGCTCCCCTGCGGTGCGCGTATACAATCGATGCAATGCTTCTATATGGAACTCGTTCAACTTGTACTTTCCTATTGCAAGCTTTCCATCAAGCTTCTTGTACTCGATATCTTCTACGCGATGTTCGGTTCCGCCTGGGCGTCGCTGGAACAACTTTGCATCGTAAAATAGCGAGGCAATCGTGATGTGTGTTGCTACGCGTTGGAAAAGCTCCTTAGGTGTCTCGATAACACTACCCTCTTCGTCCTTAACCAAATAACGACTTGCTAAAACGCGAAGCGCGTTAAGATCAAACTTTTTATCAACTTCATCAATCTCCTCTTTGTTCAATATCTGCTCTTTCTGGTGACGAATATCTGCACGATGCTCTCGATACAAAATATACGACTTCGCCATCTTGGCGTGCCCTGTTTCGATCAACACCTGCTCAACCATGTCCTGAATTTCTTCCACCTCAGGAGTTGTTCCTTTTTTTGTATCAGCAACGCGCGTAACAACATCTTTTGCAAGCGTTTCCGCTAGCTCCCAATTCTCTTCTCCTACGGCAACCGACACTTTGTAAATTGCTTTTACAATCTTTTCGATGTTAAACGGAACAACCTGACCGTTTCTCTTGAGCACTGTCTTGAACATAGAGTGAGTGACTAATAGCTCCCCGCATTGAATACTCCGTCTGTCTGCCGTGGATTCAGAACAATTCGCTATCGCCGATATTGGTTATTGGATTTTTATTAGATCCTTCGGCTCACCCGCCTACTGACGGGTTCGCTCAGGATAAAACGCAGGAGCGTTTTATTTTTTTCGCCTTCGCAGGAAAGCTGGAATATCCCATTCCTTTTCTTTCTCCTCGATTATTTCCTCTTCTTCGTAATCATCTACAGCCCCTACTCGCTCGATGGGAGTGGACTTAACTTCCTCCCGCTCCTCTCGCATATTCTGATTTGCAATACCTTCGAAGGGGAGGCTGCTACTTACCCGCACTGGAAGATCTGCACTTTCAGTGAAATAAGAATCGTATCGTCCATCACGCGTAAGCGTGTCTGAAAAACCAGTGGCGATTAATGTTATTTTCAACTGACCCTTGTTTAGCTTTCTATCATAATACGTTCCGAAGATAATCTTTGCAGATTGATCGGCGCTTTCTGCTACTGCACTCGCGATCTCATTGATTTCGTGCATCTTAAGATCATTTCTTCCTGAAACACACAACAAAATTCCTCGTGCACCCTCAACCGAGGTCTCGAGCAGTGGTGAATTAATCGCGGCACTCGCTGCTTTCCCGGCGCGACCATTACCCGATGCAATACCCAAGCCAACCATTGCTGAACCTGAATCTCGCATGACTGCTTTTACGTCTGCGAAGTCGATGTTGATAATTCCTGGTGTTAAAATCAACTCTGTTACCCCTCGTACTGAATCTCGCAAAATCTTGTCCACTTCCTCGAATGCCTTCATTAGCGAAGTGTCTTTACTGATAATGGAAAATATTCGGTCGTTTGGAATAGTAATGAGCGTATCAACTCTATCTCTCATTCTGATGATACCTTCTTCTGCAATGCGCGCTCGCTGTCCTCCTTCAAATGCGAACGGTTTTGTTACGATACCTACGGTAAGAATACCTAAGTCTTTTGCAATTTCAGCAACCACCGGCGCAGCTCCTGTTCCTGTGCCACCTCCAAAACCTGCGGTGACAAATATCATATCCGCATCTTTAATTGCTTCTGTTATTTCAGCTCTATTTTCTTCTGCTGCCTGCTTTCCGAGCTCAGGGTTCATTCCTGTTCCCATTCCTTTTGTAAGGTTCTTGCCGATGTAGATACGCTTCTTTGCCTGCGCTTGATTCAAATCCTGTAAGTCGGTATTGATTGCGATCAATTCAACGCCTTTAGGAAAATCTTCGTACATGCGCGTTATCGCATTCCCTCCTCCTCCTCCAACACCAATCACCTTAATACGTACCACAACTTGCTCCTCCCTTCCCTTCACGGTATTTACTAGCTTTGCTTTTGATGTGCTCTCTCCTTTGCTCTTTTCCTTTTTATTTACCACGGGCCGCTTTACTTCCACTGCTTCCTTGCTTGCCGTTGTTGGCTTTGCTTTTGTTGTTTTTTTCGCTTTCATAATAGTGTTTCAAATCTTGTACGCTTGGGTGAAATGCAATACCTGCGAGTCTTATCTCGCGCGCTACGGCAGTTCGCTAAGAGCGCAAGTTTGTTATGGAATTATTTGTTTAAATATTTTCTTTATTATTCTCACGATCTGATTCCCTTCAGGGTCGTGTCCTCCACCCAGTTGATGACTCCCTTCGACCAGCAGCCCTGCTGCTACAATAAATTGCACGTCTTCAAGCTTTTCAAGCATGTCTTGGCTTACCACATCAAATATATTCACTTCACAATTTGCCATATGCACTGGCAAATTTAATTCATGTCGCGCGAGTTCGATAATACCCGAGGTCTTCGAACCTCCGCCGCACAATATCACTCCTGCGGGCAAGTGCGTTTTCTTTACTGCACGCAATTCATTTCCTACGAGCTCAAATATTTCTGCCAATCGCGATTCAATAACCTCTACAACTTCCTTTCGCGTAATTACTCCTTTTAACTTTGAATCAACCTCACTGAGATCAATCTTTTCTTTTGTCGATATATCTCGCGCTGATGCATGTCCAAATTTCACCTTAATCTTTTCTGCGGTTGCGATTGATGACTTTAGCTTTACCGCGAGATCGTTTGTGATATGTGCTGCGCCGATAGGAAATACCTTTATGCTCGCTAGTTTATTTTCCTCGAACACTACCATACTTGTTGTTCCTGCGCCGATATCGATTAATACTACTCCTAGATCCTTATGTGCCTTTGTTAGTGCGGCATGGGAAGCAGCAATCGGACCATATACAATATTTTCATCTTCGATACGTCCATCTGCTTGATCAACTGCCTGTGTTAAATTATTTAAAATCTCGCTAAATGCGCTCACGATCATACTGGAAACTTCTAATCGCGTTCCAGTCATTCCTAACGGTTTTTGGATTTGGTCTACTCCGTCAACAATATACTCCTGTACTAATGTATGAATCTTTTTTAAATTCTTATCTGTCCTGATTGCTTCAGACCCGGCAATTGCCCGATCCATATCCTCCTGACTTATCTCGCTCGTTCCTCGCGATACTGCAGCGATTCCGCGCGAACTATTTACCATAACGCGCTTTCCGTTTACATTCACAAATAAATTATCGAGGACTGACTTATCAATCCCTGCAATTTCATCAAATGCCGCCGCAAGTGCTACGGCCGCAGCATCCACGTCGGTTACCTCTCCTTTATTCACTCCCCCTGAAGGAACTTTAATAGCCTCTACGATTGATAGCTTTCCGTCTTTACCGACTTCCGCAACCAATAATTTTATTTCCGCTGTTCCTAAATCAAGTGCAGTGATAAACATGTGGGGTAAATTTCTAATAAATAATAGTTTTCTCTTTTATAATGACTTCATTATTTGCGCTTCTTTTTTTTCCATCGTTACAGCGTCTTTATCCTCAATATGATCATATCCAAAGAGATGCAGCACTCCATGTACGAGTAAAAAGTCTATTCCCAGAAAACCTTCGGCTTTCTTTTTGCTCTTTTTAACCCACCAATCGCTCGACATGTCCGGATTAAGATAAATTTCTCCTTTCCTTTGTACTCCATCTTTGGGATGCACAAATTGCTTCGGCTCTTCAAAACTCAACACATTTGTTGAAGCATCTTTCCCTCGATACTTCTTATTCAACGCTCGCATCTTTCTGTTCCCGATTAAAAACACTTCGATTGACACACCCTCTTTTTTTAGAACTGCAAGAATCTCCAATACCTTTTTTTGTACTGGACGAGCGAGTGTCTCAAACTTCTTTTCGATGCTTTGCACCGTTACTGCATTGGTCATACTGTGATGCGTTACCCTGATTTTATCAAAAGCCCCCCTAAAAAACAAATGCGCCTTTTGGGGCGCATTTGGCAATTTTCTCTATCCTCTATTTACAAAAATAGTAACACGAGTATCAGCCCCATTAACAGGAATGGCCCATTCTTTTCCAAAAATAGCTCCACCCCGTACCATTTTTTGGGCAACAGCATAAACAATACCTTTGACCCATCGAGTGGCGGCAATGGGACCAAGTTAATAACCCCGAGCCACATACTTACTTGTACAATAACCCCTAATAATCCTGGTAATATTGGGTTTATTGTTGCAAACCAGCCACCTTGCCAAGGGAATACCTGCGCAAACATATCAACATGCGCCCCTGAAATGGCGAGCATACCATAAAATATTCCCGCAATTATAAAATTACTCGCCGGACCAGCAAGTGCAATCAGCCCGCTATCCCTCTTTGGCCTCTTCAAAAATGCTGGGTTGAATGGAACTGGCCTTGCCCAACCAAACAAAATCGGGCTTTGCAACATAAACAACATGGCCGGTAGAAATATCGATCCCATCGGATCAATGTGCTTTACCGGATTCAACGTTAACCGCCCCGCATCCTTTGCAGTCGGATCGCCTAACTTGTATGCCATAGCACCATGTGCCACTTCGTGGATAATTGCGGCAAACAAAAATACAAATAAATAGAAAAATGAGATAATCATGTCTTTACTATAGTATACGAACGAATGATGCGCGGAACAAGAGTTATAACTCTATACAATAATCACAATTGTTAATTATTTCTTCCCTGTTTTCCGCTATCAACACCGTATTATTTTTATCGATAATCTTTTGTAACACTTTCATAAGTGTCGGCAAATTACTTAAATGCAGCCCTCGAGACGGTATGTCTAAAATATATACACATCGATCGCTTAGTTTTTTGGATAGTATCTTTGCTAAACGCACTCGTTGTGCCTCTCCCCCGCTTAAGGTGTTTGATCGTTGCCCGAGTTCTAAATAACCCAGCCCAACCTCCTGTAAAAATCCTAGCTTCCTTACTACTAAGGAGTTCTCCGCAAATAGCTCCACTGCTTCATCTATCGTCATTTCTAATACATTAGCGATGGACTTATCTTTATATACCGCACGACTTATTTTTTCGTTCGTTTTTTTATCTCTTTTTATATTAAAGCTAAAGGCCGATTTCCCTAATCGCAGCTTTTTGCTTTCTGGAAGTTTCGCATATACATCCCGGATACTATCCCATATGCCTAGATATGTTGCTGGAGTACTCGTTGCGACTGCACTCAACAAGGATTGATCCACAAAATATGATCGTCTAATATTTGTCTTTCCCTCAATCGATTCAAATCCCTTCCTTACTTTCCATGCACCAGCGCCCTTAAATAAAGCACCATACACAACAGAAAGCATTGTCGACTTACCAGAGCCCATTCCCCCTGCAATACAAACGAGACTCCCTAACGGGAATTTCATTTCTCCGTTTTTTATATTATTTTTATTAATTCCTTTTATCGCCAGCCATTTCCGCTGCATTGCTTGCGCTTTATTGTTTGGATTCCTTTTATAATCAATTTGCTCAGCTCGATTTGAAAATGCATACACTGCGGTTTGCGTCTTTGCCTTTTTAAATTCCTCCATCGAACCTTCGAAAATAACCTCGCCTCCTTTTGCTCCTGCGTCTGGGCCGAATTCTATCACATACTCTGCGCTTCTTATGATGTCTTTGTTATGCTCTACAACAATAACTGAAGCGCCCATTTTTACTATCTCTCTTAAAAGACTTACAATGCCATCTCTGTCCTTTTTTGCCATTCCTGCGCATGGCTCATCCACAATCAATAAGTCTCCTGCCTTTACTTCTTTCACCATCTCTCGTAACCGCTTGTTATTCGTTTCCCCTAAGCTCATTCGCCCCTGTGCCTTTACTTTTTGGCTGATGGCAAATACTTTCGGCAGCGGTCCTACTTCTGCCTCTACAGAATGCCCTTGCGATGCCTTAACGATAACGTCGTATATGAGTGACGATTTTCCACTCCCGCTCTTTCCTACTATTACTACTAGCTTATTTAGCGGGATATCGACGCTTATATTTTTTAAATTATTTGCGGTGGCGTTCTTAATGCGAATTGTGTCTATTTTCTTTTTCATGCGATATCTGTTTTTACACTTATTTTCCCATATTCTCCATCATACCCTGGCAGGATAGTTACGTTGCCTTTGCGCATATTCATAATTCCCTGCACCACCTGTTCATCCGCATGTATTTTCAACTCTTTTTCTGAAATATGCATCAGTATATCAAGTTCCGTACCACATCCAATAATTAACCGCTCATACGCAGCCCGCACTTTTTTTGTCTTTACGCCAACTCCTAATGTATCGGATAAAATCTCATCCAGTTGAATAACGGCATAAAATGGAACGCAATTCTCTGCCGTGCGCATATTTCCTTTTTCTGTTACCGCTCTCTTTGCATCGGCAAGTACCCCTATTCTATTAAGTACTCCTACTGTTACCGGCTTTTTACATACCGGACACAACCCTTTATTTTTTTTCGTTTCCTTCGGCGTCATCGATATATTACATACTCGATGCCCGTCGTGGTAATACTTTCCTTCAGCGGAGAAAAATTCTAGTGTCGCGATAATACGGTTAGCGCTCATGGACCCCCGCGTTCGCGAGGATGACATATGTGCGGGACTGCTATTTATGATCGCGCCCCTAATTCCCTTATATGACAGCTCTGCGTCAAAAATTGTCGCCTCTCGTCCAATTTTTTGTGGACTATGCGAATCTGAATTTGAAATCATAGCAACAGCATCTAAGCCGGAACATTGCCAATTCATTGCCGGATCACTAGAGAGCCCTGTTTCTACTGCAATTATTTTATCGGTATATGCACCAAAACATTCCTGCAGCGAGTCAAACCCGGACATCGACCCAAGCACGCCAAACCACGGTGTCCATAGATGCGCCGGTATCATCATCGCTGTTGGTTCGATATCGAATAGTATTTTTGCTAAAACCTCACAATCGATTCCCAAAATCGGACGCCCATCAGAAACGATATTCCCCCGCTTTCCTAACTCGGTATTTAATTTTTTCGCGCTCTCGAGCGATGGCAGCAAAATAATATTGTGCACTCTGCGTGTTTTTCCTCCGCGCGAATAGATACTCGATATTTCGCCCGAAAGAATAAATCGTGTGTCTGCCACCACGCCTCGCATCGTTGTACGCTTATATTTCTTTTTCAATCGAAACAAGCCTTGCTCTGCAGGCTCTAATTTATCAGACAATTCCTTAAACCACTTCGGATGCGTACAATCCCCTGTTCCTATAACGGTAATTCCCTTTTCGCCGGCAACCTTATCAATTTCTTCCAAAATCATATCCTTACTCGTTGCTCGGCTATATTTTGAATGCATATGTAAATCCGCAATGAATTTCATATGTGCATAATACATCCTCTACCTTTTTTCTACAATAAAAAAGTAGCCCCCGTCCATGTGGGCTACTTTTTATACGGCTCCCTCTTTAGGCTTTTGCCTCTTTCTCTTTTACTGGAGCTTCTGGTTCTTTTTCTCCCATCGCTTTCATCGCCTGTGCGATTGCTGCGTTTGTTTTTTTGCGAATTGCTTCCACCATCTTCTTATTTGCTTTCAATGCTTCGCGTGCTGCTTCTACGCCCACGCCAAGCTTTTCTCCTTCAAATGCATAGGTATTTCCATTCTTATCGATTGTGCTCATCTTCAAGCCCATAGTAAGAATATCCCCTTCGTAAGAAATCCCCTCTCCATACATAATATCGAATTCAGTCGCTTTGAATGGAGGAGCAACTTTATTCTTAACTACCTTTACCGTTACTCTGTTTCCGATTACATCTTCACCTTTCTTAATCTGCGCATTGCGGCGGATATCAAGACGAACTGAAGAATAGAACTTTAGCGCACGACCTCCTGGTGTTGTTTCTGGGCTTCCAAACATGACGCCAATTTTTTCTCGAATCTGGTTGATGAAAATAATGAGCACCTTTTTTCTGTCTGCGAGTGCTACCAACTTACGCAATGCTTGTCCCATAAGACGTGCTTGCAATCCCATAAACTGGGCACCCATCTCTCCTTCGATTTCTGCACGGGGCGTCAACGCTGCCACCGAGTCAACAATAATAATGTCGAGAATTCCCGAGCTTACTAAGCTTTCTAGAATATTTAGCGCTTCTTCTCCGCTATCTGGCTGTGAAATAAGTAAGTCGTTTACCCTTACCCCGAGCTTTTGCGCGTAGTCAGGATCGAGTGCGTGTTCTGCATCAATAAACGCAGCGCGCCCCCCTTTCTTTTGCGCCTCGGCAATCGCGTGTAATGCAAGGGTCGTTTTCCCAGAACTTTCTGGCCCATAAATTTCTACGATACGTCCTTTTGGATATCCCCCCACTCCTAATGCAATATCCAACGAGAATGAGCCCGACGGAATAACATCCACGTGTACCCGCTTAATATCATTCAGCTTCATAATTGCTCCATCGCCAAACTTACTCTGCATCGATTCGAGCAATTGATCCATATCCTTCACTTCTCCATCCGCTTGTTTTACTTTTTTTGTAGCCATGATAATAAAATTATTTTTGTAATGGATTCCCGCCTTCGCGGGAATGACAGGCCCGCGGGCACTTGTGTATTTGGATAAAGTGCGCGGCGCGGGGAAGTCGGCGAGGAAGGTGTGCTGATTGTACACCGACCGATCCGACGGGGCTCCATAACGAAGCAATTTGCCAAATACACAAGTTTTATTGTTGGTAGATTATTTGTTTAACCGTTATAGACTCTTTCCCTAATAATCGCTTCACCTTGAACTCTACACTATTGATTCCTGGCTCCAAGGAAATATTCTTTTCAAAATATCCGTTTCTGTCTATCGCTATATCTTCGTTGTTTATTGTAAGATATTCTCCTGGATTGATTTTACCGCGTAAGTCGATTGCCGATTCATATACAACCACACTGTCTTCGATTGGATTCTGAATGTCAATTGCAGCTCCACCAATATTTTTTTTCACAATAATCGTTGCGACAATGAGCAGTACAACGATTGCGATAATCGCTCCAATCTTTTTCCTATTCACTCGTTTAAATGCGAATCGGTTTGCTGGAAGCCTATCCCCCATGCCCGACGTTTTAAGCTCTTGCTGTTTTTTGTATGCTTGCCACAGTTGCTGCCCCTCGAGCCCAAGTGCTCCCGCTATTTTTATTAAATAGCCACGCACATACGGAGCAGGCGGAAGACCCTTTTGCTCGTCATCCAAAAACAATACAATGTATCGCTCTGGGATGTCGGTTAGCTCTGCTAAGCGGGCAATGGATACCTTCTTTTCGCGCATCGACTCCTCTAATAATTCTTTTACTGTTGTTCGTTCTTCCATAATCATTCTCCTTCTTTTAGAAATACTTCACGAGGATTCGCGCCTTTCGACGGGCCAACGATTCCTTTTTCTTCCATAATATCCAGCAATCGCGCTGCTCGAGCATATCCCACCTTCAACCTCCGCTGTAATAGGGACGCTGAAGCTTTTTCTGCCTGTACAACAACTTCAATGGCTTGTTCAAGCAGTTCGTCTTCATCGCCGTTTCCGGAGAATGCGTCGAATATTCCTGCGCCTTCTCCATCCCCCTCGCTTGCGGGTTTCGCGTCAAAAGATACTTCTTCGCCCATTATATCCTTATTTTTCTCCTTAATAAACTCTGCTACTTTTTGGATCTCTTCTTCAGATACAAACGCTCCTTGAATGCGCTTTGGTTTATCATGGGTCATAACGAGCATATCCCCTCCTCCGAGCAATTTTTCTGCACCCGACATATCCAAAATTGTGCGCGAGTCTATTTGGCTCGCTACCTGTAACGCAATACGCGCAGGAATATTTGCCTTAATAAGCCCTGTAACAACTTCTACGGATGGTCGCTGCGTGGAAAGAATCAAATGGATTCCCGTCGCGCGCGCCATCTGTGCAATGCGCACAATAGAACCTTCTACTTCTTTCCCATAGGTGCTCATTAAGTCGGCAAGCTCGTCTACGACAATCACAACGTATGGTAGGGTTTCACTTGGATTTTTCTTATTATAACTTCCTAAGTCACGTGATCCTGCGTGCTCAAACATTTCATATCGTCTATCCATTTCGTTTAGCGCCCATCGAAATACGCCCATTGATTTCTTTGACTGAGTCACTACCGGTGCGATTAAATGCGGAATGCCCGAATACACAGAAAGTTCTACGCGCTTCGGATCGATCATAATTAACCGCAATGTTTTTGGCGAGTTCTTATACAGCAGTGACAAAATAATCGAGTGAATCGTCACAGACTTTCCTGATCCTGTGCTTCCTGCAACGAGTAAGTGCGGCATCTTTGCAATATTCGCAAACATCGGCTCCCCTGTTACATCACGACCAACTGCAAAACTTAACTGACCACTTTCTGCAAATTCCGGATAATTAATCAAGCTCCCTAAGCGAACTACCGCGGCGGCTTTATTTGGCACTTCAATACCTACTAATGATTTTCCTGGAATTGGGGCTTCGATACGAATAGGATGTGCAGCAAGTGCAAGTGCAAGGTCTTGATTCAACGCAGTAATGCGGGACAGCTTTACGCCCTCCGCCGGCTTCAAGGTAAATCGCGTTACCTTCGGCCCCACGTTAATTTCTCCCATTTCTACTACAATGCCAAAACTCTCCAATGTGCGCTTAATAATGTTCGCGTTTGCACGCAAATCTCCTGATTGTGGTTTTTCTACGGACGAGCGCAACAGATCAAGCGGTGGAAATACGTAATCTTTATCGTCTTGTGTACTTAATGTCTCACCCTTTTTAGGCTTACTCGCTATGACGGATGCTATTTTTTCTCGCATCGTCGATTCAACAATGATTTCTTCTTCTGTTTCCTCTTCTATCTCTTCTGCTTTTTCCTCTTCCTTCTTGACCGATTCCTTCAACGCCTCTGACTCTTCTTCTACGCCCTCCTCTTCTTCTACGACCCATTCTTTTCCTTCTCGCTTGATTCTAATAGGAAGATTTAGCGTTACTAAAAATGAAACGATGAGCATAATAACGATTACGATAATCGCTGCCGTATATCCAAATAGCGACTCCAACGCGCCCACCATCTTCCCCATGAATCCTCCGTTATCTGGAGACAGCACATCGATCAATCCAAGTCCTGATAATACAAACAGTCCTGCGCCAAAAAAAGTAATTCCGTATATCTTTCTTCGTTCTGATGTCAAAAACACTCCGCCCATTACCGTAAGGATTAGCGGCAACAAATAATACCCCCAACCAAACAAGCTGCGGAATATGTCATACAAAAAATTTCCTGCTGGACCAGCATTTTGAAAACCTGCCAAAAGTAATATTACGGCTACCCCAAATAAAATGACTGCCCAAATACTTTTTTTCGTTTCTGGGTGCAATCGCAAATCAGGCAAAAATCCGCCCCCTTCTTCTTCGGCCTCCACGTCCTTTGGCTTTCTCCCTCTCTTTTTTGCAATAGCTTTTTCCTCCTGCTCTTTAAGCTCTTTTTTAGTCTTCTTTTTCGCCATTGGCTTCATTGTAGCATCAACAGAGGGCTTAGTTCAAATATGCTAAAACTTGTCGTATATACCATATTATGGTACGGTACTAGTAGTAATCATTCCCAACCCACAGAGGAGTCGGATATGAAAAAAGTTCCTTGCCCTCATAAGGGGTACTGCTCAGTCGGCAGTAAACGATGCGTCATTGAATACTACCGCAATTGTCGAATCCCCAGTATTCACTACATCACAACCACCCTCACTCACGCCGACTATCAACACCTCGACACACTCGACAAGGTAGCGTTTATCAAAACGTGCTTCGGCGTGAACACGGCCGAGGTGGAGACAACGTATTCCGCTAGCCAACTTGCCCGAATCGTGCGCGCACGCCTCGACATCACCTTCCCGCCTCCTTTCGAGCACCCCTCCCTACCGGCTTAACCGCCGGTCTTTTTTTATTGCGTGTAATTCCGTATGCTATCGATAATGAAGGATGATAGGCGTACAACGTTTCATATTGGTATCGATGAAGTTGGTCGCGGTCCGCTTGCTGGCCCTGTTGTTGTATGCGCCGTCGCGATCCCCGCTCGCTGCAAGCCTTCGTCTATTATAAAAAAATTTGCATCTCGTTCTTCGATGCAACTTCGAGATTCTAAAAAACTTACTGCGCCACAGCGCGCTCTATGGGCTACTGCAATTAAATCTGATTCGCGTATTTTTTATTCACTTGCCTCGATGTCTCCGCGTGTAGTCGATCGTATCAATGTCACTCAAGCAGCGAATCATGCCGCAACGCGAGCGGTTGCAAAACTTATCACTCAACTCCCCGCTCCGGCAAAGATTGAAGTTTTTCTTGATGGAGGAATTTTTCTTCTCGAAACACGAAAAATGAAACATGAAAAACGAGGAAGATTTCTTTCGACCTGTGTTTATACTGATGCCGAAAAAAAATTTTGTTTCCCCGTGGCCACAATCATAAAGGGTGACGAAAAAATCCCCGCTATCTCTCTTGCCTCCATTCTTGCCAAAGAATACCGTGATGCGCTTATGCATCGTGTACATAAAAAATATCCCTTCTACGGATTTGATACGCATGTCGGTTATGGTACAAAAAAACATATTGCCGCAATTCACGCGCATGGTCGCACACCGCACCATCGAGAAAGTTTTCTTAAAAAAATCATCTGAATGTTGTCATTCCCGCGAAGGCGGGAATCCAGCATTTAATAGATTCCCGCCTTCGCGGGAATGACAAAAAATATAAAAAAGAAAAAGCCCCATCCGAAGATGGAGCTTATCATGAGCCGACCGAAGTCAGCGAAAGAAACGAAGGTGCTTGTCGTCCGCCTAGAGCAGAAGACCAATGTGCTTGCTTGAGGGACAAGTGTTTCCCTTGAGCGAAAGTGTTTGCTGTAAAGAATATATTTTTCTTTACATGCGATTTATAAAACTTCGGAGAGAAGTAAAGAGAAGAAATATTAGAGAAGTGAGAAAATTTAATTGTAGGGCAGTAAGGTTGAATGTGCTGGCGATTACCGACACAAGTGATCAGTTTGTGTGGCTTTCACGAGAACAACCAAAGATGCATTCAGGGGTTGTCGTATACCTCCTGCAAAAAACGATGTTTCTCTTTTCCTCTATGAAGTTTTATACTTCTATTATATAGTTCCTTGTATCGTAATGCAACTATATTTGTGGATAACCGCGTAAAGTTCGCCCGAGGCGAACCACGCGGCAAGACCCTTTTCGCGCTATATTATTTTATGCATAAACCTAAACTTATAGTTATCCTTGGGCCAACTGCTTCAGGTAAAAGCGACCTTGCTGTTGCAATTGCCCGCTTTATTGCACACCAAAAGCTTGCTACTGGCGCTGAAGTTATATCGGCTGATTCGCGCCAAGTATATACGGGCCTTGATATTGGGTCAGGGAAAATCACCCAAAAAGAAATGCGCGCCATCCCTCATCATCTTCTTAATGTTGCTTCTCCTAAGCGAACGTTTACTGTCACACAATATCAACGACTTGCAAAAAAAGCCATCCGCACTATCACAAAAGAAAATCGTATTCCTATTCTTTGTGGCGGAACAGGATTATATATTGATGCCATAACACACAACTATATTCTTCCCGCTGTTCCGCCACAACCGCTCTTGCGCAAAGAGCTCGAACTGCAATCGACTGAAATGTTGTTCGCGCAACTCGAGCAACTCGACCCTCATCGAGCCCGAACAATTGATCGACACAATCGTCGCCGATTAATTCGTGCGCTCGAAATTGTTCTTATTACTCACTCCCCCGTTCCCGAACTCAAAGCATCGTCTCCATACGACTTACTTACGATTGGCATCACTCGAACACAAGAAGAGATTGCGTCGTTAATTGAAAAGCGTTTACACAAACGCATTAAGGCTGGAATGCTTATAGAAGTTGAACGCCTACACGCCAATGGTCTTAGCTGGAAACGGCTCGATGATCTTGGTCTTGAATATCGATGGGTCAGTCGTTTTCTTCGTGGACTTATTTCTAAAGAATTGCTGCTTGAAAAAATTCTCCTGGAAAGTATCCAGTATGCTAAGCGCCAGATGACATGGTTTAAACGTGACAAAACTATTCACTGGATTACGAGTGAAGCCGAAGCATTACAGCTTGTCAAAAATTTTCTTACACAATAAAAAATCGCCAGCCCGAGGCTGACGATTTTTTTCTTATGCATGCCCCGCTCCGTCTTCGCGCTCCTTTTTTTCAAGTTGTCTCATAAGCGTTGCGATCGTGCTTGAAATTTCTTCGGCTGACATGTCTTCTGCCATCCGTGCAATATCTTTTTTTGACTTCTCAACTGACATGCTCGTTGCTTCGAATCCAGCTCGTTGCGCTTTCTCTCGTGCAATTTTTAATTTATCTTCGATTCCTTTCCCCTCCCCTGGCATTGCGGTATAGTTTCTCATATGTTCCATACGTAGATAATTAATTATTTATTTTAATAATTCTTCAAATAGACCTTTGAGTTCTTCTGGATTTGCACGGCCCTTCATTTTGCCCATCACTTTTCCAACAAGAAACTGTAATGCGTTTTGTTGTCCCTTTTTATAATCCTCAATTGCTTTTGGATTTTCTTCGATTGTCTCCTTGATTACGCCCTGCAACATCTCTGTCGAAATATCTTCGTTCAATCCTTTTGCATTCATGATCTCATCGGGATCAGCTCCGGTATCAAACATTTCCTTTAATACATCTTTTGCGAGCCTGCTGTTTAATTTACCCTGCGCAACGAATGCGATAACTCGCGCAAAATGGAATGGGGTTACTTTTAGCGCATCCAATCCAATCCCCGCTTCTTTCATCATCCCCCGCAAGTCACTTATGAAATAGTTGTATACTGAACTGCTTTGCATGTCGGATTGTATTGCCCTTGCTTCACTTACTGCTCGCTCAAACCATTCGGCTGTTTCGATACTTTCGGCCAAGATGTTTGCTTGTTCTTCTCCTAGGCCGTATTCGGATACAAGTCGTTCTCGCTTTTGCTGTGGCAGCTCGATAATTTCATCTTTAATACTCTCCATATCAAAATGCGCGAGATCGATTGCCGGAAGATCAGGTTCTGGGAAATAACGATAATCGTGTGCTTGCTCCTTTAATCGCTGCAACACGGTTTCCTTTTTCTTTTCATCCCAGCCGCGCGTTGACTGCACTACCTTCTCCCCTCGTTCCAACAACTCTATTTGTCGTTTAATTTCAAAATCGATTGAATCACTTACTGCGCGGAATGAGTTGAGGTTTTTTACCTCTACTTTTGTTCCCAGTTCATCGGTTTTACTCACTGAAATATTTGCTTCTACACGCATCTGCCCTTTTTCCATATCTGCATCGGAAATGCCAAGGTAGCGTAAAATGAGCTGCAATTCTTTTGCGAATGCAACTGCCTGCTCTCCGCTGGTAATATCCGGCTTTGTCACCAACTCCATAAGTGGCATACTCGAACGGTTATAGTCGATTAAGCTCGCTGGCTTCGCATCTTTCGGATAATCGGTAAGCTGACTTGAGTGTGCAATGCGCGCTGTGTCTTCTTCTAAGTGCACGCGCTCCAATCGAACACCCTTAAGCACTCCCCCCGCAACAAGCGGCTGGTCGTATTGTGATATTTGATAGGCTTTTGGTAAGTCCGGATAAAAATAATTCTTTCGATCGAATTTTGATATGGTTGGGATTTCGGACCCTAATGCCATACCAAGCTTAATAACCTTGCGCACCGCTTCTTTATTAATCGTCGGCAAGCAGCCTGGATGCCCAGTGCATACGGGGCAAATATTTACATTTGCATGCCGCTCCTCTGGGTCATTTGCGCACCCGCAGAACATCTTTGTCTTTGTCTTTAATTCGCTGTGGATCTCAAGTCCGATTGTTGGTTTGTACATAGGTAGAGTGGAGAGATGTGAGATACGAGGTACGAGACGGGCTCGAAAATCACTCGCTCAGAGTACCTGCTCGTTTCAATTATTTAATTCTATTGTACGGTACTTTTGGAACATTCTGCAACTTTGCGATTCACAATACAAACGTGGCGTATAAAACGCAAAAATCGCCCGAGGGCGATTATGGTGCGACTTGCTTAAAGGATACGGTTGTTGCACTTTCATTTGAGGTACTGGAATTTGGCGGTACGGCAATTGGTAGTGCGTTTCCGGCAGCAGCATTTACACTCAAGAATGAATTTGTGCTTGTTGTTTCAACGATAACACTTCCACTTACAGCACCGGCTGGAGTCTTCCCAATAATTGTGTACGGAAGTGGTACCATAGTAGGAATTGTCGAACCGACATACAACACAACACCGCCATCCGTGGGATAGGACATCGTATAATTTACTTCGTATTTTCCAATGTTAGCTAATGTAAATACAGTACCGCTTGTCGTAAACGGCGGATTGAACACCGCAGTCTCAGCAGTAATGCCCGGTGTTGATAGTATGGTCGTGGTATAGGTGAACGGTTGTCCTGCTCCGACGGTTGCTGGCTGTGATCCTATCTGAACATATTGAGCAGACAGCACCAACCCAGCCGCACCCGCTGGCCCAGTAAGCCCGATTGTTCCTGTTGCGCCTGTAAGTCCAGTTGCCCCTGTTATACCAATCTCACCCGTAAGCCCAATTGTGCCAGCCTCACCGGTCAAACCCGTTTGACCCGTAAGTCCAGTTGTTCCGGTCGTACCCGTAGCCCCTTTTATCACAATCTCATTTAATTTTGCTCGCGTTATCGGACCAACAATCCCAATTGCTTCTATGGCTTCTTTCTGCTGAAAACGTTTGACTGCATTTTCTGTAAGCGGTCCGAAATATCCCGTAACTAACCCTTCGGGATAGATATCAGGCGATTGCTTAAGAAATTCTTGCAACGCCTTTACTTGACCCCCTCTTGAACCTACTCGCAAACTGCCCGTAAACGTCACGCTATCATTTCTTTGTTGTCGTTCCAACGTATCAACTCTTTGCTGCAGCTGCTTTACCGTCAACTCTAAATCTATCCCTTGCGCATATGCCGCGCTAAGTGGTGCAGAAAAAATAGTTGCAACCAATACTACATTGGCGCACCAATGTGATGCCCTTTTACTGTCTACTATTTTTTTAATTCCCATGAGGTTTATTTTTTTATTATTCATATTCCCTGTCGGTAAATACTACAAGTCTTTTTGAATAGCTCTGTTTCCCTTTGTTCCATATTCCTTGGCATGTCACGAGATTGAGATGTGCTTTCCCGTCAGTTGATTCAAATACATCTGTGGCGTCTGCGTACTGATCGTATGATTTGATTTCCCGGATAACAAAGGTGATGACCTGCCCCTTTTCATCTTCTATGGATATTTTATCACCTTTTACTAACATGTGTAGATTATCAAATACTGCGGGCAAGTTATTCTTCCACCCATAGTGCCCAGCAATAACGGCACTCCCCGTAGTCCCTGGACGCGGCCCGAGTTTGAACCAAGCTCCGTTCGCTGCTTCCTTCGGTGCGTCCATTGCTCCCTGGGGAGTGAGTCCAACGTACTCAACAGGGGCATCAACATTAATCGCAGGAATCTTAAGACGCATCGGGAGCACTACCGCCACCTGCTTAAGGGCTACGATAGTCTGAACAACTTCGAGTATTGGCTCGCTGATTATAGGATCAGGGACAATAGGCTCTGCTATTGGTAAGACAGGCTGAATATATGCTCCTTGCATACGCAACACCTGAATCGGAAAAAACATTGCTAGCGTAAAAAAGGTAACCCCTGCTATACCCGCAGTTATGAGTATCTTTGTGGCTATCTTTTTAAATTGCATATAGTATCTAAATAATTCTTAGCTATGCGCGAGTTTCATAGGTATTTCGAACCAGAAGGTGCTTCCCTCACCCTCTTTACTTTCAAACCCGATTGTTCCTTCATGCTGTTCGATAAAACTTTTTGCTATAAACAGCCCTAAGCCAAAGGAGTCAGGTTGCATAACCGTCGCATTTGAAGCTCGGAAGAACCGCGTAAACACGCGGTGTTGCTCTGGGGTAGGGATACCGACTCCGGAATCTTTCACCTCAAATCGAACCTTATCCCCCTTTCTTTCCAATCTCGCTATAATTTTACCGTTCTCTTTGGTATAAATAATTGCGTTCTCCATCATCTTATTAATTGCTGCTCTAATTTTCTCACCATCCCCTTCAATGGTCGGCAAGTCACCTTCAGGAGCAATATATTCACAGGCAATATTTTTCAATTCACTCCGCTTCGTTATTTCATTCATAACCGCAGCGGCAATACTATCAAGGGCCACCTCGTCTTTCTCAAATACAATACGCCCTTCTTCGATGTCTATGGCTGTAAGGAGGTCGTGAATTCGATGCGTTATTTCTACGCTCGATTTATGTGTAGCTAACAAAAACTTTTGCACTGTATCATCTAGCTTTCCGAAATCGCCATCCAGAACCGACTCCAAATTCCAATTCACGACCGTTAGTGGCGTTCGTAATTGGTGCGACATAATACTAATAAACTTACTGCGCACCTCGTTTAATTCCTTGATTTGTCTATCTGATTTTTTACGGGCAGTAATATCGCGCTCCACTATCGAAGCACCAATGATTGTTCCGTCTTCTGTTTTAATTGGAGAAATTGAAAGCGCTATATCAATCTGCACACCGTCCTTCCTCACTCGAACAGAATCGTAGTCTGCAATTGCCTCCCCTTCTTTAATCTTATTCAATAATGTCGATACTTCGTTTTGTATTTCTAAGGGAAGTAAAAATATAACCGGCTTTCCTATCGCTTCCTCTGGAGAATATCCAAACATCTTTACTGCGCCCCGATTCCACGTCGTTATAATGCCATCAAGTGTTTCTCCGATAATTGCATCGTATGAGTTTTCTACGATTAGCTGGGTTTGTCGCAATGACTCTTCGCTCTTTTTTCTCAAGGTTATATCGCGCCCAACAAGAGAGGCTCCGATAATAGTGCCGTCCTCAGTATGCACAGGGGAAATAGAAAACTCCACATTAGCCTGCGTCCCGTCTTCCCGCAACCAAATCGAATCATAATCAGCTATAACTTCTCCACGTCGCACCTTTTCAAGGAGTCGTGGCAGCTCATCTTTTAGCTCTGGCGTAAACAAATTTGTCATCGGCTTCCCAATCACCTCGCTTGGCGAATACCCAAACATCTTTACAGCTCCTCCATTCCAGCTCGTAATAATTCCGTCGAGCGTCTTTCCAATAATGGCATCGTGCGACTCTTCTACAATTAATTGAATTTGACGCATTGACTCCTCTGCCCCTTTGCGTAACGTGATATCGCGCTTCACAAGAGAAGCGCCAATGATCGCTCCGTCTTCTGTTTTAATTGGAGAGATTGAAAGCGCGACTGCAATGCGAGAACCGTCTTTGCGTACTCGCACAGTGTCATAATCGGCGATTACTTCTCCTGCTTTTATTCTCTCAAGAAGCTTCGGCATTTCATCCTGCATTTCAGGCGGCGCCAAGAAGGAAATGTTCTTGCCAATTGATTCTTGTGCCGTGTATCCAAACATTTTTGCTGCACCACCATTCCAACCCGTGATGATTGCGTCGAGCGTTTCTCCTATAATTGCATCGTATGAGTTTTCTACGATTAATTGGGTCTGACGCATTGATTCTTCTGCGGCCTTACTTAAGGTAATATCACGCTTCACAAGCGAGGCACCGATAATCGTTCCGTCTTCTGTTTGAATTGGGGAAATTGAAAGTGCTATATCTATTCGCGAGCCATCTTTTCTTACTCGCACAGTATCATAATCGGCGATTACTTCTCCTGCTTTGACTCTTTCTAATAACTTCGGCATTTCATCCTGCATTTCAGGCGGCGCCAAGAAGGAAATGTTTTTGCCAATTGATTCTTGTGCCGTATAGCCAAACATTTTTGCTGCGCCACC